>Ga0209181_10002321_pt1 | contig 31493 bp, 28 predicted proteins | sample MAT05_FD_187208 | JGI IMG/M metagenome (GOLD analysis project Ga0209181, IMG submission 187208) | Freshwater microbial communities from Lake Fryxell liftoff mats and glacier meltwater in Antarctica - MAT-05 (SPAdes) (version 2) | ecosystem: Environmental > Aquatic > Freshwater > Ice > Liftoff... | reverse complement strand
GCCAGGATCTGCTGCACCCGGCGGCGCGAGAACTGTCCGGCCATGGCGTCTTCGAACTTGCGGATCAATACCGGAATGCCTTCATCGCGGCGCTGGCGGTGGCCGATCGGAAAGTCGATCGCGACGCGGCCGGTGCTGCTGCCGTCGTTGAAGAACACTTCCAGAGCATTGCCGATGTAGCGCTTGTCGGGGTCGAAGTAGTCCTTGGTGAATTGCGGGTTCTCGCGCACTTCCATCCGCTCGCGCAAGACATCCACCCGCGGATCGGAGGCGAACGAATCCTCATAGTGCGAGGCGTTGAGCGCTGCGTGGATCAGCGCGATGGCGACCATGTACTGCAGGCAGTGGTCGCGGTCGGCAGGGTTGGCCAGCGGGCCGGTCTTGTCGATGATCCGCACCCCGGCTTCCTGGGTCTCGATGACGATCCGCTCGATCTGGTCGAGGCGACCTGCAACCTGCGGATGCAGGCGCATGGCGCACTCCACCGCGGTCTGCGCGTGGAACTCGGCCGGGAAGCTGATCTTGAACAGCACGTTCTCCATCACGTAGCTGCCGAAGGGGCGCTCGAACTCGAACGGCTTGCCCTTGAACAGCACGTCGTAGAAGCCCCAGGTCTTGGCGCTCAGCGCGGAGGGGTAGCCGGTTTCACCGCGCATCGCGTGGATCGCATGCAGCACGGCGCGGCGGCACGCATCGCCCGCCGCCCAGCTCTTGCGCGAGCCGGTATTGGGCGCGTGTCGATAGGTACGCAGGGCGCCGCCGTCGATCCAGCTGTTGGACACCGCATTGATGATGTCGTCCTTGCTGCCGCCGAGCATCGCGGTAACCACGGCGGTCGATGCGAGCCGGACCAGGATCACATGGTCCAGACCGACCCGGTTGAAACTGTTGCGCAGCGCATAGCAACCCTGGATTTCATGCGCCTTGATCGCGTGCGCGAGAACCTCGCGCACGGTGACCGGCGCACGCCCCTCGCGCTGCGCCGCCCGCGACTGCCAGTCGGCCACCGCGAGGATCGCACCGAGGTTGTCCGACGGGTGGCCCCATTCGGCGGCCAGCCAGGTGTCGTTGAAATCCAGCCAGCGCACTTGCGCGCCGATATTGAACGCAGCCTGCACCGGGTCGAGCTCATGGCTGGTGCCGGGCACGCGCGCGCCACCGGGCATGTTCGCTCCGGGCACGACCGGGCCGAGCATCTTCACGCACTCTGGAAACTTCATCGCCAGCATCGAGCAGGCCAGCGAATCGAGCAGCACGTAGCGCGCGGTCTTGAACGCTTCGGACGAGGACAGGTGGTAGTCGGCGACGTAGTCGGCGATATCGACCAGCGGCTGGTCGGGGTCCGGACGCTTGGCCGAACGGATGTCGTGGTGACCCATGCAATTCCTCGTCGCGCTGGCGCGGCTGGGGGTGGCCGCAAAAACCGGGACGAATTGTGCCAGATGGACGGCTTGCTCCGTTACTCGGATTCCACCACCTGTTGCGCGGGCCGGCCGCCGGGCGCGACCGATGCCACGATTGCGCGCGGCAACAGGCGCGGATCGGCGCGGATCGACTCGGCGAGGAAGTCCATGAAAGCCCGGATCCGTGCGACATGCCGCAGATCCGGGTGGGTCAGCAGCCACAGCTGGCCACTGAATGCCGGATCGAGCGGAAACAGGTGCATGAGGTCGGTGCAGTATTGATCGCCCGGCATCACCGTCAGGCCCATGCCGGCCAGCGTGAGCGCGCGCATGGTGCCCAGATCGTTGGCGCGCGCGACGAACTGCCGCTCGGGAAAGTTGCGCCGCAACCATGCGAAAGGCGGCAGCCGCACCAGGCTGTCGTCGGCACCGATCAGCGGAAAGCGCCCGAGATCGTCCATGCCCGTTGGCGTTCCGTGGCGAGCGAGGCTCTCGCGCCCGGCGCACACGTACCACGGCAATTCGAGCAGCTTGCGACCGACCAGGAACTCCGGTGGGCTCTGCGTCGCACGCAGCGCCACATCGGCCTCGCGGCGGGTCAGGTCGAAATCGTGATCGCCGGTGGCGATTTCGACCGTGATATCGGGATGGCGGTGGCGGAACTGCAGCAGATATCCTGCGATATAGTCGCTGGCCAGGCTTGCCGCCGTGGTCAGACGGATACGCCCGGACAGGCGATAGTCGCGGCCGGCGACAGTGCGCGCCAACGCATTGACCGAATCATCGACCGCCTCGGCGTGGCGGCGGATCTCAGCGCCCTCCGTGGTCGGCACATAGCCTTCCGGCAAGCGTTCGAACAGGCGCACGCCGAGCCGCTCCTCGAAGGCGTTCAGGCGCCGGAACACGGTGGAGTGGTTCACGCCCAGCGCCTGTGCGGCGCCGGCCAGGGTTCCGGCCCGCGCGATGGCGAGGAAAAAACGCAGGTCGTTCCAGTCCAGCTGCTCGCTCACGGTGCGTTGCCCTCCTGCCGCGCGAGGCGACTTCAGTCCAGCAACAGGCGCTCGATCACACCGCGGTGAATGCGACGCAGCCGCGCGAGGTCGTCGACGCGCACGTGCTCGTCGATCTTGTGGATGCTGGCATTGACCGGCCCGACCTCGACCACCTGCGCACCAAGCGGCGCGATGAAGCGACCATCCGAGGTGCCGCCGCCGGTATCGGCTACCGCCTCGATGCCGGTGACCTCGCGGATCGCCGCGCGCACCGCAGTGGTCAGCGGTCCCTGCGCTGTCGCAAAAGGCGCGCCGGAAAGCTCCCACTGGATGCGGTAGTCGAGCTCATGGCGGACCAGAAGCGCTTCGACGGCCTGCATCAGGCCCTCCGCGGTGGACGCAGTGCCGAAGCGGAAATTGAAATCCAGCGCAAGCTCGCCGGGCACCACGTTGAGCGCGCCGGTGCCCGCGTGGATGTTCGAGATCTGGAAGGTGGTCGGCGGAAACAGCGCATTGCCGGCATCCCAGACCCGCGCGGCGAGTTCCGCCAGCGCTGGCGCCACGCGATGAATCGGGTTGACCGCAATCTGCGGATAGGCCACATGCCCCTGCACACCCAGCACCGTCAGATGCCCATGCAGCGATCCTCGGCGCCCGACCCGGATCACGTCGCCCAGGTCGGTCTTGGCGCTCGGCTCGCCGACCACGCAGCAGTCGATGCGCTGGCCACGGCGCTGGAATTCCTCCACCACCCGACGCACCCCATCGAGCGCAGGACCTTCCTCGTCGCTGGTCAGCAACAGGCCCAGCGTGCCGCGATGGGTCGGGTGTACGGCCACGAAATCGGCCAGCGCCAGCGCCATCGCAGCGACGTTGCCCTTCATGTCGGCAGCGCCGCGCGCGTAGAGATGACCATCGCGCACAACAGGTTGGAATGGCGGCGTCGACCAGCGTTCCAGCGGTCCACTGGGCACCACGTCGGTATGGCCAAGGAACACCAGCACCGGCGCGCCGCTGCCGTGCGTGGCCCACAGGTTGTCGACCGCGCCATGGCGCAGCGACTCGATCTCGAAGCCGGCCGCCCGCAGGCGCGCAGCGATCAGCGCCTGGCAACCGGCATCATCCGGCGTCACCGAAGCGCGGCGACACAGGTCGATGGTCAGCGACAGCAACTCGTCCATGCGCGCGCCAGGATCAGAGACCGAACACCGACTTGTACAGCTTGTCGGTGAAACCCAGCGTGAGGCGACCCTGATGGACCAGCGCCGGCCGCTTGAGCAAGGTCGGATACTCCTTGAGCAGCAGCAGGAATTCGGGCGCGCTGGCCGGCTGCTTGCGCGCGGCCGGCAGCTCGCGCCACGTGGTCGAGGCGCGATTGAGCAGCCAGTCCCAGCCGCCGAGCTGTGCTGCCCAGTCCTTGAGCAGCTCCGGTGCGATGCGCCGCTCGCGGTAGTCGATGAACTCGAAGGGGAGGTCGAACTTGCGCAGCCAGCCCTGCGCCTTGGCACAGGTGGAGCACTTGGGCAGGCCGTAGAGTGTGGTGGACATGCGCTGGGCTGACGTGGATCGGACGGGTGCGTGCTGACTATGCGCGCAGCAGCTCGTTGATCGAGGTCTTCGAGCGCGTCTTCGCGTCGACCTGTTTGACGATCACCGCGCAGTACAGCGAATGGCTGCCATCGGCCGCCGGCAGCGAGCCGGATACCACCACGCTGCCCGCGGGCACGCGGCCGTAGTGGATCTGCCCGGTCGCGCGATCGTAGATGCGCGTGCTCTGGCCGATGAACACGCCCATGCCGATCACCGATCCGCGCTCGACGATCACGCCCTCGACGACCTCCGAACGTGCGCCGACGAAACAACCATCCTCGATGATGGTGGGGCCGGCCTGCAGCGGCTCGAGCACGCCACCGATACCGGCGCCGCCGGACAGGTGCACGTCGGCACCGATCTGCGCGCAGGATCCGACCGTGGCCCAGGTATCGACCATGGTGCGCGCACCGACATGGGCGCCGATGTTGACGAAGCTCGGCATCAGCACCACGTCGTGGCCGATATGGGCGCCGCGGCGCACGATCGCGCCAGGCACCACACGCGCACCACCGGCGCGGAAAGCCGCCTCGTCCCAATCCTCGTACTTGAGCGGCACCTTGTCGTAGTAAGGCGCCGGCGCGCCGCCCATCACCCGGTTGCCACGCAGGCGGAACGACAGCAGCACGGCTTTCTTCAGCCACTGCTGCACGTTCCACTGGCCTGTCGCGTCGGCTTCGGCGACCCGCCGCTGGCCGCTTTCGAGCAGTGCCAGGGCTGCATTGACCGCAGGCTCCACGCGCTCGCGGATCTCCTCGGTGGTCAGCGATTCGCGCCGCGCGAAGGCGTCGTCGATCAGCTGTTCAAGCGTGCTGGACGTCATGTCGGGATTCGGCGCCCCCGGCGCCCGATTGGCTGTCGATGTGGCGACGCAGCGCTTCCCGCAATGCGTCGAGCTGGGTCGCGTTGAGCGCGTGATCGTCGTGGTCGGTCAGCTCGAAGAAGTCCTCGACCCGCTCGCCGAAGGTCGCGATGCGCGCATCGTGCACGCGAAGCCCGCATTCGCGCAGTGCACTGGCGATATGCGCCAGCAGACCAGGCCGGTCGGAGCACACCAGGGCCAGCTGGGTGCGGCCGGCCGCGGAGAAATCGAACTGGATCTGCAGCGGCACATGGAACTGCTTTTGCTGTCGGGTCGCCGCGCGCCTGGCCGGGCGCAGCGCGAGTACCTCGTTCGACAGCTCATCGCGCAGGCGCGCAACCAGCTGGTTCTCGCGTGCCGCTTCGGCGATCGCACTGCCGTCTTCCTCAAGCAGCTGGAAATTGTCCAGCGTATGGCCCGCACCCGAGGTGACGATGCGCGCATCGACCACGTTCAGCTGCATGCGGTCGATCACGGAGGTGATGCTGGCAAACAGGCCGTCGCGGTCCTCGGAATACACGAACAGTTCGGTGGTGCCGCGTTCGGGCCCGCGGCGCACGGTGACCACCGGCAAACCGGCGCGCCCGGCGGCGAGGATCGCGCGCGTCTGCCACGCGATCTGGTCGGGGGTGTAGCGCAGGAAACTGTCGTCGGGAAACTCGGCCCACAGCGCCTCGATGCGCGGCTGTTCGAGGCCGCAGCCCGCCAGCAGGCCCAGCGCGACCGCGCGCGCCTCGGCGATCCGCTCGCTCGCGTGCACCGGGTGCTCGAGACCGCGTGCGAGCACGTAATGCGTGCCCTGGTAGAGCTCGGCGAGCAGGCGGTCCTTCCACGAGTTCCACAGCTTCGGGCTGGTCGCGCGGATATCGGCCACGGTCAGCAGGTACAGGTGATCCAGCCGCTCGATGTCGGCCACGATGCCGCCGAAGCGGTGCACCACGCGCGGATCGGTAATGTCCTGCTTCTGCGCGGTGACCGACATGGTCAGATGCTGGCGTACCAACCAGCCGACCAGGTCGGCGTCGGGTGCGGTCAGTCCGATGCGGGCGCAGAATTCGCGCGCATCGGCTTCACCGAGTTCGGAGTGATCGCCGCCGCGGCCCTTGGCGATGTCGTGGAAAATGCCGGCCAGCAGCAGTAGTTCCGGCTTGCGCAGCCGCGCGTACAGCTCATGCGCCAGCGGCATGCTCGCAGCGCTCGCCGGATCGCCGTACTGGCGGATGTTGCGGATCACGAACAGCGTGTGCTGGTCGACTGTATAGACATGGAACAGGTCGTACTGCATGCGCCCGGCGACCTTGCCGAATGCCGGCAGGAAGCGTCCCAGCACACCGTAGCGGCTCATCCGCTGCAGCACCTCGGCGACCGCGCCCGGGTGACGGATGATCGCGAGGAACATCGCGTTGGCGTGCGGATCGCGCCGGAAGGCCTCATCGAGCCCCGGCAGCACCGCATCGAGCCGCTGCAGCAGGTTCGAGTGCAGGCCGCGCAGGTCGGGGCGATCGAGCAGGATGGAGAATGCACGCAGGATCGCCACGGGGCTGCGCTGAAACAGCTGCGGATCGCGCAGGTCGAGAAACGATCCGACCGCGCGGAACTCGTCGTCGAGCGCCTCGACTGCGGCACCGTCCGGCGTCTCGCGCTGCTCGTCGAGTCGTTGCAACAGCCGTTCATTGAGCTTCTCGACCGTCATTGCCGCGCGATAGTAGCCCTGCATGAACTGCTCGACCGCAAGATTCTGCGCGTGCTCGTCGCGCAGTCCGAACCATTGCGCGAGGTCGCGCTGGAACTCGAACACCAGTCGCTCCTCGCCGCGGCGCGCAAGCAGATGCAGCGCCCAGCGGATCCGCCACAGCGTGCCGCGTGCAGCGATCAGCGCGGTGTACTCCTCGACGCTGAGCAGTCCGGCATCGCGCAGGGCTTCGTAGCTGGCCAGACCCAGTTGCCGCCGCGCGACCCAGATCACGGTCTGCAGGTCGCGCAACCCGCCGGGCCCATCCTTGAGATTGGGCTCGAGGTTGTACGCGGTGTCGTTGTAGCGCGCATGACGCGCCTGCTGCTCGGCACGCTTGCCGGCGGCGAACTTGTCCACCGCCCACACCTGCGGGGGTCGCAGGGCGTGGCGCATGTCGGCGTGCAGTTCGTGCGCGCCAGCGATCAGGCGATCCTCGATCAGATTGGTGATGACGGTCAGGTCGGTGCGTGCTGCCTGCTCGCACTCGGTCACGCCGCGCACGGCATGGCCGACCGCCAGGCCCTGGTCCCAGAGCGCTGCGAAGAAGCGCTCGAGCGCCGAAAGCAGCGCAGGATCGCGGCGTTCGCTCACCAACACCAGCAAGTCGACATCCGAGCGCGGGTGCAACTCGCCGCGCCCGAATCCGCCGACAGCGACCAGGGCCACTCCACCATGGGCACCGACCAACCGCTGCCACAGGTGCAGGACTGCCTGCTCGATCATCCACGCGCGCAGCACTACCACCTGCTCGATCGGCAGGCCGCCGCGCAATGCCGCGGTCAGTGCCTGATCGGCACGCTCGACCGCCTCGCGGATGCCGCGCGGCGCATTCAGCGCCTCCACATCGGCCGCATCCACCGGCCACCAGCGATGGGCGTCGGCGGGTGCGGCAAGCCGCGTCATCGGGGCGGACCGTCCCCGGGAATCAGCGTGAGCACCTCGAAGCCATCTTCGGTGACCGCGATCGTGTGCTCCCACTGGGCGGACAGCTTCTGGTCGCGCGTGACCACGGTCCAGCCATCGGGCAGCAGGCGTGTATGGCGGGTGCCCTCGTTGATCATCGGCTCGACGGTAAAGGTCATGCCCGGCAGCAGGCGCAGGCCGGTACCCGGCTCGCCGTAATGCAGCACTTGCGGGTCCTCGTGGTAGACCTGCCCGATGCCGTGGCCGCAGTACTCGCGCACGACCGAGAAACGCTGCGCCTCGGCGAAGTGCTGGATCGCGTGGCCGACGTCGCCGAGGGTCGCGCCCGGCCGCACGGCCTTGATTCCGCGCCACATCGCCTCGTAGGTGGTCTGAACCAGACGCCGGGCCATCACCGAGGGCTCGCCGACGAAGTACATGCGGCTGGTATCGCCATGCCAGCCGTCGCGGATCACGGTGACGTCGATATTGACGATATCGCCGGACTTCAGGATCTTGGTCGCGCTCGGAATGCCGTGGCAGATCACGTTGTTGACCGAGGTACATACGGTCTTGGGAAAGCCGCGGTAGCCGAGATTGGCCGGGATCGCCTTCTGGCGGTCGACGATCCATTCGTGGCAGATGCGGTCGAGTTCCTCGGTCGTGGCCCCGGGCTTGACGTGCTCGCCGATCATCGCCAGCACCTCGGAAGCCAGCTGACCGGCCACCCGCATGCGTTCGATCTGCTCGGGCGTCTTCACGCTGACGTTCATGGGGCGCACGGAATCTTTCATGTTCTCGCTCGAGCTGGGGCCCTGGTCAGGCCGCCGAAAATGGGGCCAGACCCATACTTTAGCAACTGGTGGCCACTGGCGGCAGCGCAGTCAAGCATTTGCCGTCGGCGCCAGGCTTGGGTATGCTTCAAAGGCTGGGTCCAAGGGTTTTCCACCCGACCGACCCGCCGCAGGCTGCCAGGCACGGGTTTCGGCCCAGGCCCGACAGCCGCGAACGCGCCCTCACCGGCGCAAATCCACACACGCAATCGACACCGGCATCGGGGTGCCCCTTCAGCGGGTCGCTGCCGGCGGATGCGTGGAGGCCTCAACCCCGAAGTTCCCCTGCCACCGATGCGGGGACTTCATTGCTTTGGAGCAGTCCCAATGCCTTCCGTCACCATGCGCCAGATGCTTGAAGCCGGCGTGCATTTCGGTCATCAGACCCGTTACTGGAATCCCCGCATGGCACCGTTCATCTTCGGTGCGCGCGGCAAGATCCACATCATCAACCTCGAAAAGACGTTGCCGCTGTTCAACGATGCGATGAACTTCATCTCCGGGCTGGCGCAGAAGCGCGGCTCGGTGCTGTTCGTCGGCACCAAGCGCTCGGCGCGCGATTCGATCCGCGAGGAAGCGGCCCGTTGCGGCCAGCCCTTCGTGTCGTACCGCTGGCTGGGCGGCATGCTGACCAATTTCCGCACCGTCAAGCAGTCGATCTCGCGCCTGAAGGAACTCGAGGCGATGGAGTCCGACGGCTCGATCGAGCGTTTCGTCAAGCACGAGGCCCTGCAGTTGCGCCGCGAACGCGAGAAGCTGGAGAAGTCGCTGGGCGGAATCAAGAACATGGGCGCGCTGCCCGACGCGCTGTTCGTGATCGACATCGGCCACGAGAACATCGCCATCGAGGAAGCGCGCAAGCTCGGCATTCCGGTGGTAGCCGTGGTCGACACCAACTACGACCCGAAACTGGTCGACTACGCGATCCCCGGCAACGACGACGCGATCCGCGCGGTGCAGCTGTACACCCGCGCCGCCGCCGATGCGGTGCTCGAGGGCAAGTCCGCGGCACCGATCACGGCCGCTGAATCCAAGGATGAGTTCGTCGAGCTGGATGCCGATGGCAACCCGCTGTCGAAGGACGATGCCAACAAGCGTCGCCCGGCACCACCGCGCAAGCCCGGCAACGACCGCGATCGCGACCGTCGTCCTGGCGCGCCGGCCAAGCGTCCGGCCATCAAGCGCGCACCGCGCGCGGCAGCACCGGGCGGCAGCGTTGCCCCGGCGGTCGAGTAATCCCGTCACATCCGCGCGCGATCCTGCGCGCAGTGCGGTGCCTTGGCCCCGCAGGCCATGGCACCGTGCATTCCCTGCATCGACATTCGAAGAGGTAGCGTCATGGAAATCACCGCCAGCATGGTCAAGGAACTCCGCGAGCGCTCCGGCGCGGGCATGATGGAGTGCAAGAAGGCCCTGACCGAAAATCAGGGCAATCTGGACACCGCGATCGAATGGCTGCGCAAGCAGGGTCTGGCCAAGGCCGACAAGAAGGCCGGCCGGGTCGCGGCCGAAGGCCGCATCGTGGCCGCTGCCAGCGGCGACCGTGCGGTGCTGGTCGAGGTGAATTCCGAAACCGATTTCGTCGCCAAGGACGACAACTTCGTGCGCTTCGCCGACATGGTCGCGCAGGTTGCCCTGGCCAGCGGTGCGGCCGACATCGAGGCGCTGAAGTCGGCCAGGTCGCCTGATGGCGGCAGCGTCGACGAGGCACGCCAGGCCCTGGTGGCCAAGGTCGGCGAGAACGTGCAGTTGCGCCGCATGGTGGCGGTGACCGGCAAGGGCCATGTCGCGAGCTATATCCACGGTGGGCGGATCGGCGTGCTGGTCGAGTTCGAGGGCGGCAATGCCGAACTCGGCCGCGGCATCGCCATGCACGTCGCGGCAATGAACCCGGCCCACCTCTCGCCGGATCATGTGCCAGCCGAAATCGTGGCCAAGGAGAAGGAAATCGCGCTGGCCCAGATCAGCGACAAGGACCGCCTGAAGCCCGCCGAGATCCAGGAGAAGATGATCTCCGGCAAGCTGCGCAAGGTGCTCTCGGAGATGTCGTTGACCGGCCAGCCCTTCGTGCTCGACACCGCCGTAACGGTCGAAGAAGCGCTGAAGAAAGCCGGCGCCAAGGTGCAGGCCTTCCATCGCCTCGCCGTCGGCGAAGGCATCGAGAAGAAGGAAGAAGACTTCGCCGCAGAGGTGATGAAGCAGGCGGGCCTGGCCTGATTCCGGCAGCGGTGAGCTAGCTGCAGTGGAGCGAGGGCCGCGGGGGACCGCGGCCTTCTTGGTTTGAGGGCCCAGGGTACAGGGCTCAGGGTGCAGTAGAAGCGCGCCGGGGCGGAGGGCGAGGCACGCTCGCTGATGCTGGAGCCGCGAGTTGCACGTTTGTCGCGCGACGCGTTTCCGGGCCCTGGGCCCTCACGCGCGGCTCCGCGATCTGCCGGCGTCGCGGGGCAAAGCTGTTCCTTCGCCCTGTACCCTGAGCATTGAACCCTGATCCCTGAGCCCTGGTCCCTCGACTCTCAGCTATAATCCCGCGGTTTGTCCGCCCGAACCCGAGGATGCCATGCCCGAGAAGATGAAGTTCCAGCGCATCGTGCTCAAGCTTTCCGGCGAAGCGCTGATGGGCGTCGAGGACTACGGCATCGATCCCAAGGTGCTCGACCGACTGGCCAGGGAGATCATCGAGGTCAGTCGCGCGGGAGTGCAGGTCGGGCTGGTGATCGGCGGCGGCAATATCTTTCGCGGTGCCGGTCTGGCGGCCGCCGGCATGGATCGCGTGACCGGCGATCACATGGGCATGCTGGCCACTGTGATGAACGCGCTGGCGATGCAGGACGCGGTGGAAAAGCTCGGCGGTTTCGCACGCGTGATGAGCGCGATCAAGATCAACGAGGTGTGCGAGGATTACATCCGTCGGCGCGCGATCCGCCACATCGAAAAAGGCCGCATCGTGGTGTTCGCCGCCGGCACCGGCAATCCGTTCTTCACCACCGACTCGGCTGCCGCGCTGCGCGCGATCGAAATCGGCGCGCAACTGCTGCTGAAGGCGACCAAGGTCGACGGCGTGTACAGCGCCGATCCGATGAAAGACCCGACTGCCACCCGCTACGAGCACCTCAGCTACGACCAGGTGATCGAGCGCAAACTCAGCGTGATGGACACCACCGCGATCGCCCTGTGCCGCGACCACGGCGTGCCGCTGCGAATCTACGACATGAACCGCCCCGGCGATCTGATGCGCATCATGCGTGGCGAGCCGGTGGGTACGTTGGTCAGCGAGCGGGGCTAGGGCGCGGCCGAAGGCAGCGCAGCAAATGGCGAAAGCGGCGGCGAATGACGAATGGGAAAGCCGGCATTGGGGAGTATCTCTGGCGGGTCCGCTCAGGCTGGCGCGCTTTCCCATTCGCCATTCGCCATTCGCCACTCTCCCGCCCCCAATCCCCCCCACCCCCCTTGCTATACTCCGGCCCCTTCCGACAAACCCACTGCGGCAGCGCACCATGTCGATCGCACCCATCAAGCAAGACGCCGAAACCCGCATGATCAAGAGCGTTGACGCGCTCAAGCACGACCTCACCCGCCTGCGCACCGGTCGTGCCAGCACCGCGCTGGTCGAGAACCTGCGGGTCAGCTACTACGGCAACGACACGCCGCTTTCGCAGGTGGCCAACGTCAGCGTCACCGATGCGCGCACACTGACCATCACGCCGTGGGAGAAAAACATGGTGGGTCCGGTCGAAAAGGCGATTCTCGCTTCCGATCTGGGTCTTACGCCCACCACCGCGGGCACCGTGATCCGGATCAACATCCCGGCACTGACCGAGCAGCGCCGCAAGGAACTGGCCAAGCACGTCGCGCACGAAGGCGAGAACGCCAAGGTCGCCGTGCGCAACGTGCGCCGCGATGCGATGCAGCAGGTCAAGGAACTGCTCAAGGAGCGCACCATCACCGAGGATGAAGAGCGCCGCGCCGAAGACGATATACAGAAGCTCACCGACCGCTTCGTCAAGGACATCGATGCGGTGGTCAAGCACAAGGAACAGGAGTTGATGGCGCTCTGAGGCGCCCGTGACCGCCGCCCTGCCCATTGCCCCGCCAGCCGGCTCCGACCCCGGCGCGGGCGCTGCGTTGGCCGATCGCCTGCCGCGCCATATCGCCATCGTTATGGACGGCAACGGGCGCTGGGCGGAACAGCGCCGCCGTCCGCGCAGTTTCGGCCATCGCGCCGGCGTCAAGGCGGTACGCGAAGTGGTCGAAGTCTGCGTGCGGCAGCGCATACCGGCTCTTACCCTGTTCGCGTTCTCCAGCGAAAACTGGGCGCGTCCGAAGGCCGAAGTCAACGCGCTGATGGGCATGTTCTTGAAGGCGCTCGATCGCGAAGTCGACCAGCTGCACCAGGCCGGCGTGCGGCTGCGCTTCATCGGCGATCCCGGCGCCTTTCCGCTCGACTTGCAGGCGCGCATGCGCGCGGCCGAACAGCGCACCGCCGGCAATGCCGCGCTGTCGCTCAATGTCGCATCGAACTACGGCGGGCGATGGGACATCGCGCAGGCCTGCCAACGGATCGCCGGCGAAGTGCTGGCCGGGCGCCTGCAGCCGGACGCCATCGACACCGACCTGCTGCGCACCTATGTCAGCCTCGCTGACCTGCCCGATCCGGACCTGTTCATCCGCACCGGCGGCGATCACCGGATCAGCAACTTTCTGCTCTGGCAATTGGCTTACGCCGAGTTGCACTTCACCGATGTGCTGTGGCCGGACTTCGATGCCGCCTGCTTTCAGAACGCGCTGGCCGATTTCGCCGGTCGCGAGCGGCGCTTCGGGCGCACCGGCGTGCAGATCCGCTCGGGAAGCGCGGAATGAGTTCGCTCAAGGAGCGTGTGCTCACCGCGCTGGTACTCGCGCCGATCGGGATCGGCCTGGTGCTGTGGCTGGAGCGCGAAGCGTTCGCGCTGGCCCTCGCGGTACTTTTCACTTTCGGATTGTCCGAATGGGCGCGGCTGATCGGCCTGCGTTCGCAAAGCTCGCGCCTGGCCTTGGTCGCGATCAACGCCGCAGCGATGGCCGCGTTGTGGGAATGGCGCAGCGAGGAACTGTTCCGCGTCGTGATCGTGCTCGGCATCGCGTGGTGGCCGCTGGCCGCCGTGTGGCTGGGCCACTTCGGCTTTGGCGCCGACCGCAGGCGACGCAATGTCGGGCTCAAGGCGATCGCCGGGTCGCTCATCGTCGTGCCCGCATGGGTAGCGGCCATCGTGCTGCACGAGCTTCCGCAACAGGGCCCGTGGTGGGTGCTGTTCGTGGTGGCGCTGGTCTGGTGCGCCGATATCTCGGCCTATTTCGCCGGGCGTCGCTTCGGCCACACCAAGCTCGCGCCACGCATCAGCCCGGGCAAGACGCGCGCAGGTGTTTATGGCGCGTTGGCCGGCAGTGCGGCATATGCCGCGATCGCGGGCGCCGCGCTCGGGCACGTCGCCAAGGGACTGGTACTGCTGGTCGCGCTGTCGCTGGTGACGGTGGTGTTCTCGATCGTCGGCGATCTGTTCGAGAGCCTGATCAAGCGCCATTCCAACCAGAAGGATTCAGGCAGCCTGTTTCCGGGTCACGGCGGCGTATTCGATCGCTTCGACAGCCTGTTCGCCGCGCTGCCGGTGTTCGTGGGCGGCAAACTGCTGTTGGGTCTATGAGACGCATCACACTGCTCGGGGCTACCGGTTCGATCGGCGGCAGCACGCTGGACGTGGTCGCGCGCCACCCGGACCGCTTCCAGGTGGTGGCCGTCTCGGCCCATCGCGACGTGGCCGGTCTGGTCGAATGCGCCAAGGCCTGCGGCGCGCAGTACGCCGCGATTGCCGATCCGGCACTCGAATCGGCGTTGGTGCTGGCATTGCGCGAGGCCAAACTCGGCACGCGCGCGCTGGCCGGTGCGGCCGCGCTCGATCACATTGCCACCCTGGCCGAGGTCGACACCGTGGTCGCGGCGGTGGTCGGTGCCGCCGGCCTCGCCTCGACCCTCGCGGCGGCCGCGGCCGGCAAACGCATCCTGCTCGCCAACAAGGAGTCGGTGGTGATGGCCGGCCCGCTGCTGGCCGCGGCTTTGGTCGCTGGCGGCGCCAGCATCATCCCGGTCGACAGCGAACACAACGCGATCTTCCAATGTCTGCCGCGCGCCTACGCCAACGATCCTGCGCTGCATGGCATCGAGCGCATCGTGCTCACCGCATCGGGCGGACCCTTTCGCGGACGCAGTGCCGCCGAACTGGAGCACATCACGCCCGACCAGGCCTGCGCGCATCCGAAATGGCGCATGGGGCGCAAGATTTCGGTCGATTCCGCGACCCTGATGAACAAGGGCCTCGAAGTGATCGAGGCGCACTGGCTGTTCGGGGTGCCGCGCGAGTGCATCGAGGTGGTCATCCACCCGCAAAGCATCGTGCACTCGCTGGTCGCCTATCGCGACGGTTCGATGCTCGCCCAGTTGGGCCATCCCGACATGCGCACGGCGATCGCCTACGCGTTGGCATGGCCCGAGCGCGTGGATGCCGGCGTCGCCGCCCTCGATCTGGGCGCGATCGGCAAACTGGAGTTCGAAGCACCGGACACCGCCACCTTCCGCTGCCTGGACCTCGCCTATGCGGCACTTGCCGCCGGCGGCACCGCGCCGGCAATACTGAATGCCGCCAACGAGGTTGCCGTAGAGGCCTTCCTGAACGGCCGGATCCGCTTTAGCGGAATCGCAACGGTTGTCGCGGCTACACTGGAGGCTGTCAGCACCGGTCCGATCACGGCGCTGGAAGATGCGCTGCTGGCTGACGCTGCCGCCCGGCAACGCAGCCGAGCCGTGATTGCAACCCTGCAGGGCTAAGCCAGATGGAAGAGTTTTTCGGATCGGTGTGGTGGTTGCTGGTCACTCTGGGGCTACTGGTGACCTTTCATGAATTCGGCCATTTCTGGGTCGCGCGCCGCCTCGGGGTCAAGGTGTTGCGGTTCTCGGTCGGCTTCGGGCGCCCGCTATGGCAGCGCACCGGTCGCGACGGCACCGAATACGTGGTCGCTGCCATTCCGCTGGGTGGCTATGTGCGCATGCTCGATGAGCGCGAGGGCGAGGTCGCCGTGGATCTGCTCGATCAAAGCTTCAACCGCAAGTCGGTCTGGGCGCGGATCGCGATCGTGGCAGCCGGACCCGCGGCCAACATCCTGTTCGCGATAGCCGCGTTCTGGCTGATGTTCGTGGTCGGCAAACCCGATTTCCTGCCCATCGTCGCCGCACCGACGGGGCTGGCCGCCGAAGCCGGCCTGCGCGAGGGCGATCGCCTGCTGCAACTGGGCGACCGCTCGATCGACAGCTGGACCGATTCCACCATCGGCCTGATCGAGGCCGTGCTCAACCGCGCCGATGTGCCGCTGCGGGTCGCCGATGCCAACGGCAATCAGCGCACCCTGACCCTGCCGATGTCGCGTCTCGATCTGGCGCTGGACGAGCGCGAGGCGCTCAAGGCGCTGGGCATCAGGGCGCGCACCCCGGTGATCGAACCGGTGATCGGCAAGGTCATCGCCGGACGTCCGGCCGAGCGCGCCGGGCTTCGCGACGGCGATCGCATACTCACGATCAACGAGCATCCGGTGGCCGATTTCGAGGCCATTTACAAGCGCATCCAGAGCGAGGCGGCGCGCGATCGTGCACTGAGCCTGACGGTCCGCCGCGAGGGCAACCTGCTGACCCTGCGCGCCACCGCCGAGTCCGGCACGGGCGCCGACGGCACGCCGAACTTCCAGCTCGGCCTGATGGCACCGCCGGTGGCCCGCGACACGGTGCTGCAATATGGGCCGCTGGAGGCCATCCCCGCTGCCGTTCGCGAGACCTGGCGCCTGACCACGACGACCATCGTGTTCCTCAAGCACATGGCGCTCGGCCGGGCCTCGCTCGACAACGTGGCCGGACCGATCGGGATTGCCCAGACCGCGAACTTCTCGGCCTCGTTGGGGGTCGCGTGGTTCCTGTCGTTCCTGGCCCTGATGTCGCTTTCCATCGGGATCCTGAACCTGCTGCCGATCCCTGTATTGGATGGCGGGCACCTGCTGTATTACCTTATCGAGGTGCTGAAGGGCAGCCCGGTCAGCGAGCGGGTGCTGGTTGCAGGCCAATACGTCGGCCTCGCCCTGCTTGCAGGCCTCATGGGTCTGGCGTTCTTCAACGACATCGTTCGCCTGATTTCCTGACCGGCCGGTTGCAGCCTGCCGCCCTCGACCACAACGCGCACGCCGGCTCCACGAAGAATCGGCGGTGGCGCGGTTCGAACGATCTCCGGGCGCAGTTGGCGCCCGCACGGCGCAGGATGCGCCGCGGAACGGCCCGCTGCGGGCCGTTCGCCGGATCAGTCGGGCTGCGTCCAACAACAAGAATCCATGACCGCAGCGCTGGATGCGCGGCGGCCAACCTGACGGAGTGACCTGTGAAGCGTATCGCTGCCCTGCTGCTGCTTGCCTGCCTCGCGGCCGATGCCCGCGCCTTCGACGCATTCGTGGCCAATGATATTCGTGTCGATGGGCTGTCGCGAATCTCCGCCGGCACCGTGTTCAGCTACCTGCCGATCGAAAAGGGCGACCGTGTCGACCGCCAGCGTGCGGGCGAAGCCATTCGAGCGCTGTACAAGACCGGCTTCTTCCGCGACGTGCAGCTGTCGCGCCAGGGCCAGATCCTGGTGGTCACGGTCGTCGAGCGCCCCGCGATCTCCAAGATCGCGATCGAGGGCAACAAGGACATCAAGGACGAAGACCTGCTGCGCGGCCTGCGCGAGGTCGGCCTGTCGGAAGGCGAGACTTTCGATCGACTGCAGCTGGACCGTCTGACCCAGGAACTGACCCGGCAGTACAACAACCGCGGCAAGTACAATGTCACCATCAAGCCCACCATCAAGGAGCTCGACCGCAACCGGGTCGAGATCACGATCGATATCGTCGAGGGCAAGGCGGCCAAGATCAAGCACATCAATCTGGTCGGCAACAGCAAGTTCACCGACGATGACATCCGCGAAGACTTCGAACAGAACGACAGCAACTGGCTGTCGTGGTACAGCCGCGACGACCAGTACTCGCGCGAAAAGCTGTCCGGCGATCTCGAGAAGCTGCAGTCGTTCTACCAAGACCGCGGCTATGTCGATTTCAACGTCGAGTCGACCCAGGTCGCGATCAGCAACGACAAGAAAGAAATCTTCATCACCGCCAACGTACGCGAGGGCGAGATCTATGCGATCTCCGAGATCAAGATCGCGGGCGATCTGATCCTCGAGGAATCCGAGCTGCGCCGGCTGGTGATCTCGGCGCCTGGCGAGACCTTCTCGCGGCGCAAGCTCGAAGCGACCGCCGAGGCGATGACCAAGGTGCTGGCCAACATCGGCTATGCGTTCGCCGACGTCTCGCCAGTGCCCCAGCTGGACAAGGAGAATCGCACGGTCGCGGTGACCTTCTTCGTCAATCCGGGCAAGCGCGTGCAGGTGCGCCGGATCAACTTCCAGGGTAATACGCGTACCCAGGACGAAGTGCTGCGTCGCGAGATGCGCCAGTTCGAGGGCGCATGGTTCTCGCAGGCGGCGATCGACCGTTCCAAGATCCGGCTGCAGCGTCTGGGTTTCTTCAAGACCGTGGAGATCGAGACCCCGCGCGTCACCGGCAGCGACGACCTGATCGATGTCAACGTCAAGGTCGAAGAGCAAAGCTCCGGTGCATTCCAGTTCGGACTCGGCTACTCGCAGCTGCAGGGGCTGCTGACCTCGATCTCGGTCACCCAGCGCAACTTCCTCGGCACCGGCAACAGCATCGGCGTCACCGCGCAGAACAACATCATCGCCAAGACGTTCGAGGTGTCCTACTTCAAACCATATTTCACCGACGACGGTTTGAGCATTGGCTATAACGTCGGCTATCGCGAGCTCGACCAGGGCGAAGCCAACATTGCCAGCTACACCTCCGACATCGCCAATGGCGAAGTGATCTTCGGCGTGCCGCTGACCGAGACCGATACCGTGCAACTTTCGCTCGGGATCGATCGCAACCGCCTGACCACCATCGACGGCCTGACCCCCAACACGTTGATCGACTTCCTGGTCGCCGAACTGGGCGATCGCGAACGAAACCCGTGCCTCGACCTGCCCGACGCCGGCGGCGTGCTGCCGCAGACCTGCCAGAATCCGGGCGACAACCGTCGCTGGACGATCAACACCTGGACCGCGAAGGCGTTCTGGGCGCGCGACTCGCGCAACAAGTTCTTCGCGCCGACCCGCGGCGCCTTCCAGCGCTTCGGCGCCGAGGTGGCGATGCCCGGTTCGGATCTGGAGTTCTACAAGATCACCTACCAGGCCGCGCGCTACTTTCCGGTCAACAGCTGGATCACCCTGCTCGCCCGCGGCGAGGTCAACTATGGCGACGGTTACGGCGACACCGACGGGCTGCCGTTCTACGAGAACTTCTACGCTGGCGGCACGCGCGACGTACGTGGCTTCCAGGACAATACCCTGGGTCCATGCGATGCGACCCTGCTGTCGTTCGGCGGCGACTGCCAGCCGCTCGGCGGCGCGTTCAAGACCACCAGCAGCCTCGAGATGATCTTCCCCACCCCGTTCGCCAAGCGCAACGAGGACTCGACGCAGATATCGGCCTTCTTCGATGTCGGCAACGTGTTCACCGACTTCAATGCGTGGGACGCCGGTGAGCTGCGCGGTTCGGTTGGCTTTTCGTTCAAGTGGCAGGCTCCGGTGGGGCCGATCGTGGTCAACATCGCAGCACCCTTGAACAAGAAGGACGGCGATCGTACCGAGACCCTGCAGTTCTCGTTCGGCAATACGTTCTGAGCATCGCGCGGACCGGCGCGAGATCCGATGCACAGGCAACCACCGGCAGCCCGGCCGCACACCGGCAGTGCACGCCGGTGCTCGGCCATCTGTTTGCTGCTGGCCTGCGCAGTGGCGAGCCTGCCATGGCTGGTTGCGGATTCCGCCGCACAAAGCGGCCGTATCGGCTATGTCGACATGAAGCGCCTGCTCGACAATGCACCGCAAGTCGCGGCGGGGCGCGATGCGCTGCAGCGCGAGTTCGCCCAGCGCGACGCCGAGCTCAAGCAGCAGGAGCAGCAGCTGACACAGATGGAGGATCGCCAGCGTCGCGAGGGCGCCCTGTTGCCCAAGGACGTTGCCGACGCGCAGCAAGCGCAGGTCAACACACTGCGTCGCAGCATCGAGCGCCAGCGCGTGAAGCTGCGCGAGGAACTCGGTGCACGGGCCGACCTGGAAACGCGCCAGCGCTGGGGCGAGATTCAGGATGTAGTGGTCGAGTTCGCCCGCGAGGATGGCTACGATCTGGTCTTGCAATCGCCGGTCATCTACGCGAGCGCGGCGATCGACATCACCGACGAAGTCCTGGAACGCCTGCGCAGCAAGGCTGCTGCCGCTCGCCCACCGCAATGAACACCGCGCACGAGTTCACGATCGGCGCGATCGCGGCACGCTTCGAGCTGGTGCTGCGCGGCGATCCGGCATTGACGGTCGACGGCGTCGGCACGCTGGCGGGTGCCGGACCGCGTCAGATCGCATTTCTCGCCAATCCGGGCTATCGCGCGCAGGCCGGCGACTGCCGCGCTGCCGCCATCGTACTGCGCGAGGCCGATGCCTTTCTCGCGCCCGCTGGTGTGCTGCTCAGTCGCAATCCCTACGCCGACTTCGCACGTATCGCTGCACTGTTCGAGCGGCGTCCGCGTGCGCAGGCAGGCGTCCACGCCACGGCTGTAGTCGCGCCAGGTGCCGAGGTCGATCCCACGGCGAGCATCGGGCCGCATTGCGTGATCGACGCGGGCGCCCGGATTGCCGCCGGCGCACAACTCGGGCCGGCCTGCATCATCGGCGCGGACTGCGTGGTCGGCGTCGATTCGCGGCTGGTTGCACGGGTTACCCTTCTCGAGCGCGTGCAGCTTGGGCAGCGTGTGCTGGTACACCCCGGCGCGGTCATCGGCGCCGACGGCTTTGGACTGGCATCCACGCCCGAGGGCTGGACCAAGGTGCCGCAGCTTGGCGGGGTGCGGATCGGCGATGATTGCGAGATCGGCGCGAACACCACCATCGACCGCGGCGCGATCGAGGACACCGTGCTCGACAACGACGTACGACTCGACAACCAGATCCAGATCGGGCACAACGTGCGGATCGGCGCGCATACCGCCATGGCCGGCTGCTCGGCGGTTGCCGGCAGTACCCGGATCGGAAGCTGGTGCCTGATCGGCGGCGGGGTCGGTATTGTCGGCCATCTGGAAATCTGCGACCGCGTCACGATCACTGCTATGAGTCTGGTCACCCACACGATTCGCGAGCCGGGGGAGTATTCCTCGGGCACGCCGCTGCAGGCCAACCGCCTGTGGCGCAAGAACGCCGCACGGTTTCGCCAGCTCGACATGCTGGCCCGCCGGATCGGCAGGCACAGGCAGGAGAAGGAAAGTGAGTAACGAGAACAAGACTGCCGCGACGGTGCAGCTGCCGGTCGACGTGAACAAGATCCTCGCCATGCTGCCGCACCGCTATCCATTTTTGCTGGTCGATCGGGTTGTCGCCTTCGAGCCGCACAAGCGACTCACGGCAATCAAGAATGTCACGATCAACGAGCCGTTTTTCCAAGGCCATTTCCCTGGCCTGCCGGTCATGCCGGGAGTGCTGATCATCGAGGCGCTGGCGCAAGCCTCGGGCGTTCTGACCCAGCTGTCCGACGGCGGTCCGTCGGTGGAGAAGCCGGTCTACTACCTGGTCAAGGTCGACAAGGCACGCTTCTCGAAGATCGTGGTGCCGGGCGACCAGCTGGAACTGCATGTCGAGCAGAAGCGCATGCTGCGACGGATGGGTCTGTACGCATGTCGCGCCACGGTCGATGGCAAGGAAGTCGCCAGCGCCGAGATCCTGTGCGCCGAGCGGAGCCGCTGAGGTGGCGGCCGGCATCCATCCCAACGCGCTGGTCGACCCCGGCGCGAGGATCGAAGCTGGTGTCAGCATCGGACCGTTCAGCGTGATCGGCGCGCAGGTGGAGATCGGCACCGGCAGCGTGATCGGTCCGCACGTGGTGATCGATGGTCCGACCCGGATCGGCCGCGACAATCGCATTTTCCAGTTCGCATCGGTTGGTGCCGCGCCGCAGGACAAGAAGTACGCCGGTGAGCCGACCACGCTGGAGATCGGCAATGGCAACACCATCCGCGAATTCGTCAGCATCCATCGCGGCACCGTGCAGGATGGCGGCACGACCCGCATCGGCGACGACAATTTGATCATGGCCTATGTCCATATCGCCCACGATTGCACCGTCGGCAACCACACCGTCCTCGCCAACGCCGCATCGCTGGCCGGCCATGTGCGCGTCGACGACTATGCGATCCTCGGCGGGTTCTCCCTGATCCACCAGTTCTGTCAGGTCGGCGCGCATGCCTTCACCTCGATGGGCTCCATCATCAATCGCGATGTGCCGCCTTACGTTACGGTGGCCGGCAACTTCGCCGAACCGCGGGGCATCAACTCCGAAGGGCTCAAGCGACGCGGCTTCGACGCCGCGCGGATCACCGCAATCAAGCGCGCCTACAAGACCCTCTACAAGTCCAGCCTGCCGCTGGCCGAGGCGCGCGCCCGGCTGGCGCTCGCGGCCGACGACGCGCCGGACCTGCGCCTGCTGCTGGACTTCATCGATCGCAGCGAACGCTCGTTACTGCGCTGACTGCGCTGGAAATCGCGTGCCACACACGACGAATGCTTGCGTGCTGCGCAGACACGACATCCGAGCGTGGTGAGCACACCCGGCACTCGCTCGCGATGAGCGCAGGTGCGAAAAGCCCGGGATCCACGGCACAGGTCCCGGCCGTGCGCAGACTTGTGTATGGTGGGCGGCAATCGTACGAGCCCGTTGCCGATCGCACTCCTGCCGCGAAAACCGCATGTCGTCACCCAATCCTCCAGTTGCGCCTTTACGCATCGCGCTGGTGGCCGGCGAAGCGTCCGGCGACCTGCTCGGCGCGGGTCTGATCCAGGCGTTGCGAGAGCACTATCCAGATGCGCAGTTCGCCGGCATAGGCGGTCCTGGCATGCAGGCTGCGGGGCTCGATGCATGGTGGGACTGCAGCGAGTTGGCGGTGATGGGAATCATCGAGGTATTGCGTCACCTGCCGCGGCTGCTCGCGCTGCGCCGCGCGCTGCTGGTGCGCACTCGTGCCTGGCGGCCGGACGTGTTCATCGGCATCGATGCGCCCGATTTCAATCTCGGCGTCGAACGCCGCCTGAAGCGGCGTGGCGTGCGAACCGTGCACTATGTGAGTCCCTCGGTATGGGCCTGGCGGGAGTCGCGCGCGGCGCGTATCGGGCGCAGTGCCGATCGCGTGCTGTGCCTGTTCCCGATGGAGCCGGCGATCTATGCCCGACACGGCGTCGATGCGCGCTTCGTCGGCCATCCGCTGGCCGACAGTTTCGCGCTTGAGCCCGATCGATCCTTCGCACGGCGTGCGCTGGGGGTGCCCGAGGAGGCACCCGTTCTGGCACTGCTGCCCGGATCGCGACTGGGCGAGATCGCGCGACTGGGGCCGATCTTTCTCGATGCGGCGCGTCGACTCGCGACACGGATTCCTGGCCTTGTGGTCCTCGCGCCGATGGCCAACCCGGCGTGCCGCGCGGCGCTGGAGACGATCGATCCGACGCTGGCCAGTGCCGACTCGCGCGTACGACTGATCGACGGTCAAGCCCATCAGGCCATGATCGCGGCCGACGTGGTGCTGCTGGCCTCCGGCACCGCGGCGCTCGAGGGCATGCTGGCCAAACGGCCGATGGTAGTGGGCTATCGGATCGCTGCGCTCACCTACTGGATCGTGCGCAGCTTCGGCCTGATGCGCATCGACCGCTATGCGCTGCCCAACGTGCTGGCCGGTGAAGTCCTGGCGCCGGAGTTGATGCAGGACGAGTGCACCGCGGAAAACCTGGCCGCGGCCGTGCAGCGCTGGTTTCGCGAGCCGGATGCGGTGGCCGCATTGCGGCCGCGCTACCTTAAGATCCACCAGCAGCTACGCCGCGATGCCAGTCGCAGTGCAGCGGCGGCGATCGCTGAATTGCTGCCGGGCGCGATCCCGCCGCAGCTGTCGATGCATGGCTGATTCCGCGCATTCGCACGCTGGGGGATTGATCGCCGGCGTCGACGAGGCAGGCCGCGGACCACTCGCAGGTCCGGTGGTCGCTGCCGCAGTGATCCTCGATCCCGCGCGCCCGATCGCAGGCCTCGGCGACTCCAAGGCCCTGAGCGCTGCACGCCGCGAGAAGCTGTTCGACCTGATCATCGAACGCGCGCTGGCCCATGCGGTGGTCATGGTCGCCGTCGCGCAGATCGACCGCATCAACATCCTGCAGGCGACCCTGTTCGGCATGCGCCACGCGCTGTTGGGACTCGACCCTGCACCCGCCCATGCGTTGATCGACGGCACCCAGATTCCGCGCGATCTGCCATGCACCGCCACCGCGATCATCGATGGCGACGCGTTGGAAGCGGCGATTGGCGCTGCGTCGATTCTCGCCAAGGTGGCGCGCGACCGCTACATGCAGCGTCTGCACGCCAGCTATCCCGACTACGGCTTCGATGCGCACAAGGGCTACGGCACGCCCGAGCATCTGCTCGCACTCGAGCGCCTTGGGCCCTGCCCCGAGCACCGACGCAGTTTTGCCCCGGTGCGGCGGCTGCTGGCCCCGCGGTTGTTCGGCAGCTGAAGCGCGGCCTGCGCAGGGCGCTGCCCTCAGTCCTGCCGCTCGGCTTCCTCGCGCCCCTGCTGGCGGATCGCTGCCTCCTGGCGCGCGTCGTCGATCGACAGCATCACGGCACCGACGTCGGCCTGCCGCTGGTCGAACACGAAGCGACCGCTCAACGCGGAATCGGGGCGCAGTTCGCCCTGTTCGAACAGCGCCCACATCTCCTCGCCAAAATGGGTGTCTGCCAGCTCTGGTGCGAACCGCGCAAGACTGTCGCGCAGGTTGTGCACATCGCGCAGCAGCATCGCACGCGCCGCGTTGTTGCCCGCGGCACTCACCACCTGCGGCAGATCGATGATCACCGGTCCGGCCGGCGAGACCAGCACGTTGTACTCGGACAAATCGCCGTGGATCAGTCCCAGGCACAGCATGCGGACCACGTCGCGGATCAGTTCTGCATGATAGGCGAGCGCGGTGTCGGTGGACAGTTCGACCTCGCCCAGGCGTGGCGCGCTGTCGCCGTGCTCGTCGGTCACCAGCGCCATCAGCAGCACGCCGTGGAAATAGCCGTGCGGCTGCGGCACCCGCACGCCCGCAGCTGCCAGCCGATACAGCGCATCGACCTCGGTGTTCTTCCACTCGATTTCCTGCTCACGCCGCCCGAAGCGGGTCGCCTTGCCGATCGCACGCGCCTCGCGACTGCCACGCACCTTGCGCCCTTCCTGGTACTGCACGCGGGCCTGGAAGCTGCGCTGCGCGATGTCCTTGTAGACCTTGGCACAGCGGATCTCCGCGCCACAGCGCACCACGTACACCGCAGCTTCCTTGCCGCTCTTGAGCGGGCGCAGTACCTCGTCGATGATCCCGTCATCGATCAACTCCTGCAGGCCCTTGGGGGTTTTCATCGATCGCGCTCGGGTCGCGGCATGGGCCGGCATTATTGCGCATTCGGGCGCCGGCCGCGGAAACGCCCACTGCTCCAAGTGAAACACACCTCGACCGTTCGACTGTTCGGGAACCTCTGAACCGGCAAGTCGCGCGTTCGACCATGCGCTGTGCGACGTGCAGCAATCCCTTGAGAGTCTGTTTGGCGTACTGCGCGCGCTGGCATATCCTGCAAATCCCGACCTTCAGCAGCAGCCGACGCAATGACGCACTGGCGCTGGCCGACTCTGATGACCGCGGCCAAGGCCGCCGCGAATTCTCGCTGGCAGCTTGGTCAGGCGCGCATCTTTGACTCTGCTGTGGGATCCGTTGCATCGACATTCGGCCGCGATGCCGCGGGCTGCTGCTCGACTGGACGCTGTCGCAAGCCGGTCGCAGCTCGACATCGTCGTCGAATACCTGCCGAGCGGCCTTCATCGCGTGTTCAAGCAACCTGCTCCACACTTTTCAGACCAAGGAGCAACTGCCGTGAATAATAGCCGACGCATGCTTTTTGCCGGTCTCGCAGGCATGTTTGTGCCAAGGCTCGCTATCAGCGGGCCCAAGGACTGGCTCAACGGTGTTCGGGTTGGCATGCTGCTGCCAGGCCACGACGCGGTCGTTGTGCAAGGCGCGTGGCGGACGGACGCACCCCTTACATTGGTGGACTTCTGGGCTACGTGGTGTGCGCCGTGCATTGCGGCTATCCCTGAGCTCAATGCGATGGCCGAGCGGTTCGCAACTCGCGGACTGCAGCTAATCGGCGTTACCGCGGAAGAACCCGACGTCGCATTACCGGTCGTCCAGCGCAAAGGAATGCGCTATGCAGTGGTGGCAGGCGGTCGCGAGCCGTTGAGTGCCACGCTGAAGATTCGTGCCTTGCCTTACGCATTGTTTGTCGATGCGTCCGGAGTAATCATGTGGCGCGGCAGTCCGGATAAAATCGACGATGCGCTGATCGAGTCGTTGCTTGCCAAAGCCGAAGCGGTGGCAGCGAAATCGTCGGCACCCAACTAAGACGTTCAAGCGTGCACGCACAGTTGCTGCATGAGTTCTTCGAAGGCGGAAAAGACCCGCGCGAATACTGCGTCGCTGCCGCCATGGATGGTCGCATCGACGCATCGATGGCCGGAGCCCGGGTAGGCCCACGATTCAGGCGAAGCGCCCATACGGATCGTCAAGGTCGGCGTGCCGACGGCCACGCCGATATGACGAGCACCGGAATCGCTGCCGATCAGTAATGCGCTCCGCGCCAGTAACGCGCCGAGTTGTTCGATGCTGCTTGCCGGCGCAAGCACCGCGCGGGGCCCACACTGCGCGAGAACCTGCTCGGTGAGTTCACGTTCGCCGGGGCCCCACAGCAGCAGTCGCTGCACGCGGGTCGAGGCGACGATGCGGTGGGCTAAAGCAGGTCGTCCTGGCCATCGATTCGCGGCGCGGCGCCCGCCCGGATTGATTGCGACCACGTCGTTGTCGGGCGACAATCCAAGCGAACTCCATTCCGCCGACGCCCACCCGTGCGCAGCGCCGCTGACAGCCAGGCAAGGCCGCGGCGATGCGTCGACTTCGGCGCCGATCAAGCCGGAATCGCGCAGCAGGTCGATCTTGATCCTGCCCACTTAGGCCGGGTAGAAAGGTCGACGCACCGGCGGGCGGTAAAAAGCGCGCCGCATGGTGCGCCCCACGACACGCTGCGCGGCGGGCCGCTGCATAGAGTGACGACCGCGCCTACGCAGCTTGTGCTGGAAGTCGATGATCAGGTCGTAGCGGGCGCGCCGCAGCGCGCGCACAGCTGGCGTGGTGACCAGGACATCAGCGATATAGCGAAGCTGGATGACCCGGATGCGACGAGGCGGCAAGTCCAGTGACATTCGGATTCCGTGTCCCCTCGCGCATTCCGGTCGTGGATCGCCCCGCCCAGCGCCGCTTCATCGGCGTCGTCGCACCCATGCTGGCCGCACTTGCGCGCGACGCAGGGCCGCGACGCGCCGCGCGGATCGAACCTGAGGCGTTGCGCTACGGCGGCATCGGACCACGATACTCCGCCTCGCGCACCAGAACCGACCAGCGCTCAGCGCCGGTTGCCAGATCGAATGCAACGAGTCGCGAGGGCTGTCCGACGTACTTGTCGCCTTGCAGCACCAGCGTGGGCTCTGCGCGATAGACCAGCAGGCTGCCGCGGACCATGAACGGCGCGTAGGCATACGGCGAGTCGAGGCGGCCCAGGAAGCGGCCGTCCTCGCGCGCGTGGATCGACCAGCGATAGGCGGTGACCAAGTCGGCGTCCGGCGTCGCCACGCTGGCCAGCACGTAAGCATCGTCTGCCGCACGAAATTGGCGGCCGTCGATTCCCTGCAGCGATTCCTCAGCCGAAAGCGCAACCCCGGCGGGCGCGGTCGGTTCGCTTGCATCGCGCACCGGGATTGCCAAGGTACGCTGTCCTTCAGTCACGATGTCGAATGCGCCAGACTCGACCTGCGCGAGGCTTTCTGCGCTCAGGTCGCCATCGCCATCGGCGTCGATCAGGGCGCCGCGCATGGGGCGACCGGTGTATTGCCAGCGCAAGCGCAATCCGTCGGTGCCTGACTCGACCTGCAGCCTGAATCGCCGCAGCGGTCGCAGTGCAGCCGAGGCGGTCACGTCCTCGGGCACGTCGAAGGCAATCCGATCGACGGTCACGCCAGTGGCCGGATCGATCATCATCAGCATGCCCATGCCGCGCTGCGGCGGCATCCCGAGCACCAGCAGTCGGCCGCCGACCATCGCGATCGGGGTAGCCTGTTCGGTGTTCGCCCAGTACCGCCGGCCATCGTCCACCGCCACCGCTTGGGCATAACCGGCTGGGTCGACGACGTACAGAGTCTGGCCGCTCGGATCGACCACGATGTCGGTCCCCAGCGAACTGGCGCCGACCGCATTGGACGCGGCCAGCAGCAGTGCACCCGCGCAGGCGCGGAGCGCCTGGCGCCCGATCCGGCGGCCGCCAAGACTGCCGCCTGCAGCGCGGGTGCGCACAAAAAGACCAGTCATCGCGCTCATGGGACCGCCTCGAAGCCGTTGGCGAGCAGGGTATCCAGGGTTCCGAACTGGGTCAGCGTCCACGCGCCACGACCGAGGGTGCCGGCCACCAGCACCGCATCCAGCAGGTCGTATTCCAGTTCGAACACGGGAGCATTCGGCAAGCCGGTACCCAGACGCTGCCAGTCGCTGAACCCGCCAGTCTCGGTGGCCACGAAAACACCGCGGTCCGCGCTGACCACCAGTCGGTCGTTGCTGCCGGGGATGAACGCCATGCTGCGCAATGCGCCGGGACTCAGCCCGCTGACCAGTGTGCCGGTGATGTTGTTGAACGGGGCGGCGCCGGTGCTGGAGAAACTGACCACCGCAGTGGTCATCGCGAATAAGCGGCTGCTGGCATCGGGATCTACGCTCACGTCGACCACCTGGTCGGCAAGCGTTGCGACCAGTTCGATGGCACCGCCGGACGCCGCGCGTCGCTGCACGTTGATGGTCTCGCCGAACAGCAGATAGGCCGGATTGCCGGGCAAGCCATAGACCAGCGGATCGCCGCGGAAGGCATTGATGCGCAAGAGGCTCAGGCGATCGACCGTGGTGCCGCCGTCGAGCGATTCGTACACGCCATTCAGGGCGCCGATCACCAGTCGGTTGGCGCCCGCAGCGCCCGCATCATTGACCGCGAGCGGCGTATAGAACTGCCCCACGATTGTTCCCCCATTGATCGGCGTCAGCGGCGGAAACGTGAAGAAAGTGGCCACATTGCTGGCATTGAAGGTCCTGCGCCGGAACTGCGCAAATCCCTGGAAGCTCGAATAGCGAACCGATGCCGTCGCCGATACCCGATCTTCGACCGCCGGGTCGCCGCCATCGCCGGTGCTGACGCTGTCGAAGATGCCACCGGGGAGCGTGCGTTGCTCGGTGGTGCCGGTGTCCTGCGCTCCACCGATCACGCGGTTGTTGACTGCATCGTAGGCGATGCCGTGCTACTCGGTCACCTGCAGGTTGCCGTTGAGCGAGAGCCAGGCACCGGAAGTCAGGCGCGGCGAGACGCGCTTGTACACGCCACCGTCGTCCGCCTCGATCAGATTACCCTGCGCATCGAAGGCCATGTCGCGCGAGTCTGCGTGCGGCGAGGAGTTGTTGGCGGCACCCGAATGGGTCAGCGCAGCCCAGCGCGAAGCGGCAGCCGCCGCCGCATCGCCACGGAACAATCGACCCGAGAAATCGTTGGCGCCGAGTGAGTTGGGGAAGAACGTTGTGCTGCCAGGCACACCTTCGCCGAAGAACGGCTGGCGGTCGCCGCCGACGTAGACGATATTGCTGTTGGTTGGATCCGCAGCGATCGACAGGTGCACACTGCCCTGGCTGCCCGCATGCACGCCGAACACGACGCCGTTCTGTTCGGCCGTAGTCGGCACGCCCAGCGCAGTCCAACCGGTCGCGCCGTCGGCGGATCGAAACACTTCGGCGAGACGCCCGTTGGAGCCGACGATGGCAGCGAACACCTGAGCGCTTGCGCCAACGGCGAGCTCGGTACGCGCCGAGCCGGTGGCACCCGCCGCGATCACCGCATCGACCGCCGCATCCGACACTTTGGTCCAGGTCGCACCGGTATCGGTGCTGCGGTACAGGCCGCGTGTCGTACCCGCATCCAACAGGATCGGCGCATACAGGCGCGCAATGTTGCTCGGATCGCCCACCAGATCGGAGGCGCGACCGACCGGCAGGCCCGATCCGGCGAGGCCGGAGATCTGCGTGAATGTCACGCCGGTGTCGGTCGAGCGGAAGATACCCTGCCCGTTCGCCGCGACCAGGATCGCGCCGCGCGCGGCCAAGCCGGTGATGGTGGAACCAGCGACGCCACCTGCGTTCAGCACGGCCCAATTGGTGCCACCGTCGGTAGTACGCAGCAGACCGATCAACCCACCGCCTCGACCGCCGAAGCTTGAGTTGCGACCCGAGCCTGCAAGCAGGGTTTGCCGGGTTGCGTCAGTAGGATCGAACTGCAATGCGGACACGCCGAGCGATGCGACCGTATCGGTCAGGCGTGTCCATGCCGGCGACACCGCAGTGGCGTTGGTGGAGCGCCAAATGCCGCCATTGACGCTGGCGATGTACATGATGTCGGCATTGGCAGGGTGCAGCGCCAACTCATCCACCGCACCCGCCACTTCACCATTGGTAATGTTCTCGACCTGCCCACCATGGGCGGGGGCCGGTCCGACCGGCTGCCACGCGCCGCCGGTCTGGCCGAACGCGCTGCCGCAGATCGTCGCCAGCACAAGCGCGATAAGTCCGCGCCATTCGAATTTCATCTTCAACCCCCTTCAGGCCCCTGCATTCAGCCGCGCCATGCGAGCGCGGTATCGCCATCGAAGCGCTTCGACGACGCCATCGGCCGGAGTGTTCGCGGGCCAGGCTGCGTTGAGTAGCTGCCACTGCGCGCGGACGCCATGCGGCGCGCGGCAACCAGCCGTTTCGAGTTCCAGTGTTCGCCTGGTGCTGGCGGCACCAGCGTGGCGTGGATCGCGGGCACCTGCATCGGTGCTGCCGATCGATACCAGCGGTGGTATTCGGCGACCATCTCGCCATTGATGATCACCGGGTCGCAGGCGGTAAGCGCCTTGGCTTGCTCGATATCCGACACGACGAACACGAACGAACCGCGCCACTGCTGCGGGTCCTCGGCGAAGGGACCGGCGAGGATCAGTTTGCTCTGCTCGGCGAGTCGCGACATGTTGGCGAAATGGCCGGCGGACATCCGGCCCTTGACCGCTGTCGCCCATCACTGGGGTCGTCTACGCGGCGCTGAAGCTGCTTGCAGTCGCACCACTGCCCGTCGCGTGCGAGCGCACCTGTTCAGCGCAGCGGTTTTACCGACAACGCCGCACGCGCAGCTGCCAGCACCAACTCGCCCGGCACGCGGATGCGGTAATCCGGATTGACGTAGTGGAACTGGATGATGCCCGCGCTGTCAACCACGAACACCGACGGCACCGGAAGTACGTGATGACTGTTGCCGGAGGCGGATTCGAGGTCGATGCCGTAGCCCTTGTACTGCTCCAGCGTGGCAGCATCGACCGCGAAACCGATCCCCAGCGCGCCGATTGCGGCCGCGCTGCTGTCGGACAACAGCGTGTATTCGAGCGGTGTTTTTTCCAGCGTGCGGCGAAGTTCCTCGGGTCGATCCGGACTGATCGCAATCAGCGTATAGCCCAACTCGCGAAGCGGGCCGAATACCTTGCGCAGATCGCTCAGCTGCAGGTTGCAATAGGGGCACCATCCACCGCGATAGAACACCAGTACCGTGGGCTTGCCGGCAGCTGCGGTGCGCAACGTGGTCGACTTGCCGTCCAGATCGCGCAGCGCCGCATCCGGCAGGGCGCTACCGATCAGCAGCGGGCGGACTTGCGCTGGTTGGGTGGCGAACTCGGCTGCCGCCGCGGTCGAACCGATCGCAAGCAGATAGACGATTGCAGCAAGCAGGAGTGTGCGCATGGGT
>Ga0209181_10002320_pt1 | contig 31493 bp, 30 predicted proteins | sample MAT05_FD_187208 | JGI IMG/M metagenome (GOLD analysis project Ga0209181, IMG submission 187208) | Freshwater microbial communities from Lake Fryxell liftoff mats and glacier meltwater in Antarctica - MAT-05 (SPAdes) (version 2) | ecosystem: Environmental > Aquatic > Freshwater > Ice > Liftoff... | reverse complement strand
GGGAGGCTTGAGGCTCGGCACCTGCCCAACGTAGCGAAATATCGAAGATGGTTTCGGCATAGTGCCACCCGCGCCCTAGAAAAAAGCGGTCGTCGGGCGCGCCAATGTCAATTGTCAAGGTTCCATCGGGCGCGGGCAGAGGGGTGCGGGCGGGGCAGGGTTGCGAAACGGCAGAAGATTGAAAAAAGACCACTTCGCGCTCAATCGCAACAGGACATAAGAGATCGGGCAGACTGTTCAAGTAGCCGATAATTTCTTGCACAGCAGGTTGTTCGCGCCCGATCCAATCGCCATGCACGACGATCCAGCCGATGCGCCAGTCGTTAATTCGTTCGCGCAGTTGGCGCTCGACATTTTCTGGCTCAAGATAACGCCGTTGCCCTAACCAAGCCAACATGGGATCGTCTGTGAGCCAATACCAAAAATGGTTTAGAGGTGCCCGTGCGAGCGCACCGTTCAACATGGGCTTACCGTGAATCATGCCATAGAACTGGGCTTCCATCGGTCTAAAATCGCCCACCCACGCTTCGCCGCTCCCGCCGGCGACGGGGACTTCGACGACTGCGAGATCGCTGGTTTGGTCAACTGTTGTCGCGCCGATGGTTTGATAATAAGTGTAGTCTTGGGTGACGGGTTGGGTCGGCATGGGTGTGAAAAGGTGGGCGTCACCGATTGCCAACCAAAGCAGCAAGCCACCGACTGCCAAACGCATGATCGGGGAACGCTGCGTGAGCAGGGGGGTGAGGGCTTTGCCCGCGAACAACAGGGCGGCGATGATGATCACCCCATCAAAACGGGCGGGGCTACGAAACAAACCGCCGAAAAGTTCATGTAACCAAGCGTAAGGCGCTCTGACGCGCTCGCCGTTGATGGTGATAAAGGCACCTAAGGCGATCACTAACGGCATCATGAGTAGGACGAACCAAAACCATTTCCCCGCACGCAGGATCGTTGTGTGCGGTGGTTGCTTGCGCTTGGTGAAGAGGCTGACGACGATACCGATGATCACGAGGGGGAGTACCAGCGCGCCCAAAGTGATGGCACGATTATAGGTATCGAAACGACTAAAGAACCCCGCAGGAAACGCGATGCCACCGGCGTTTTCAATGGGTTGCGGGGACAAGCCCCTAAAATCGTAGGATAAGAGGGCGGGTAAGGTGCCGATGCCCCACAATACACAGGTCATCAGCAGCAAGGCGACGATCCCCGCGAGCGCTAAGGTGAGGCGTTGCCGCCATGATGACTGCCGAATCACTGTCCAGATGCCGTAAGGCACCAGCAAGAACGCCAGAAACAACATGTGCTGGAAATCGGTCAAGAGGGTGCCCACGAAGCCCAGACCGAGCAAGAGTGCCCAGAGAAAGCGCTGCCTCCCCCGCGCCCGTGCGACTTCGCCCCATGTGAGTAACAGAAGCGGCAACCAAAAGGCGCTCAAGTAATTGATGGTCGTCAGCATTGCCGCCAGCATCATGCCCGATGAAACTTGTAGGATCACCCCGAATGGTAACGCCAATGCCACACTGACACCTTCGCGACGGAGCAGCAGGTAAAACGTCCACCCTGTGAGTGTCGATGCCATGACCATGATGATGTCCATCGCCAGCAAGGTGCCTACGCGCCCGCCCCCCAAGAGGGGTTCTAAAAGCGCCCATGCCGGATACCAAAAGAGCGTTAAGGTATGAAATGCCAAGTTGTTGGTGAATGGGAAAAAGAGGTAATTGGTTTCGTATATCTGTAGCCCCGGCGTGCTTAAGGCATGGCGAATCCACCAGAAATTCCAGTGAAAGTGATAGTAATCGGTCGTCCATTCCCCGCCGGTATGGGTGGTGGCACGGAATAAAAGGGGGGATAGTGCAACAAGGGCGATGCCGAGATATAAGCATAAGGACGCCCATAGGGCGCGTGGTCTAGAAGTCAGCATGGGCAGTAAACCTCAACCAATCGACAGAGAGGGCTAGTCTACGGGCGTCGGTTCCCATGCCGATATCGGATGGCACTGTGCCGTCGCTGTAGTGGAGGGCAATAGTCGCGTGTTCCCCCGTGCCGAGGGCGGATGCTGGAATTTGGAAGGTGTAGACGCCGACAGCATCGGGTGAAACGGTCACAAAGGTGGGGATAGCCACGCCATTGACCGTGATAGATAGGGTTCGCGCTTCAATAAATGACTGGGTTGCAATTTCAAGCGTATAGCCCGATGGCGGCAGGTCGAGATAGATTTCTGCTTGGGGGGCAGCGCCAGCCCAACGCAGCGAAATGTCGAAGATGTTTTCGGCATAATGCCAGCCCGCGCCTAGCCAGCGAACATCTTGCTCACTGCCGATGTCGAGGGTGTAGACGCCGGTTGCGGTTTCGGGAGGGGTACGGCTAGGGCAGCCATCAGGGTGCCAGCGGGTACGATACACGACTGCTTCGCCCTCGATAGTGAACGGGCAGACCAGATCGTCTAGGCTATTGAAAAAGCCGATGATTTCTTGAACGGCGACACTCTCGCGCCCGATGAGGTCGCGATGAATCACGAAATAGCCGATCTGCCAATCGGGGATCCGTGCGCGCATTTGGCGTTCGACATTTTCTGGTTCCAAATAACGGCGCTGCCCCAACCAACTCAACATCGGATCATCGGTCAGTAAATACCAATAATGATCCAGTGGCGCGCGACTGATGAAGCCATTGATGCCACGCTTTTGGTGGGTGATGCTATACCATTGCAATTGGGTCGCGCGGGGGTCGCCGATGATCAATTCGCCAGTGGCGGCACCTGTCGGGATTTCGATCACCACACTGTCAGCATAGGGTGCGCCTGTTTCTGAGCGGATCGTTTCGTAAAACTGATAGGGTTGCGGAACAGCGGTCAGTGGGGCGGATTCGTACAGGCGGACATCGGCGATGAACAACAGGAGCGCCGCGCCGACCACTAACCCGCGCGTGGCTTTCATGCGATTTAAGAGCGGGGTAAACGCCAGTGCCGCGAAAGCCATGCCCGCGATGATAGCGATGGGCATTAAACGCCAAGGCATTCGGAACATGCCCGCTGTTTGCGCGTATAAGAATCGGAAGGGGAGTGGCAAGGTGAGATCGCCGATGGTGAGGGTCGGTCCGAGCGCGAAAATCAGCGGGGGCAACATGACGGCAAACCACCCCCAGCGCCAGCGCGCGCTTTTCAGTCGTTGACCGATGACCAGTGCCCCGATCACCACGAACGGGATCCATGCCCCGACAGACGGTGCCCACCACTCCCACCATTGGTCGCTCATGCGTAAAAAGCCGGTGGGAAAAGGCACGCCCGGTCGATCTTCGACGGTGCCGGTTGCCAATGTGCCTTTGAATTGTGTGATGGCGGCGAAGGGTCCGGCAAACCAGAGTAAGGCGAAACCGATGACAACTGCCAGTACGCCTGCCGCGATCAAGCGGGCGCGCGCTTGAGAACGCCACACGGTGAGCAAGCCATAGGGCACGAGCAGGAAAGCGGCAAAAATGGGCGATTGGAGGTCGGTGAGCGTTAGCCCCCACAGCGCGATCCCAAAGCCACAGGCAATCAACAGTGCGCGTCCGGTGCGATGATCATCAACGGCACGCGCGATCTCTCCCCAAATGAGGATGAGCGCAGGCAACCAGAACCAGTCCATCAAGTTGATGTGGGTATTGTAATAGAAGTAGCGCAAATTGGGGGCAGCCTGCAACGCCAAGCCACCGAGCAAGGAGGCGGCTGGTGATGCGCATTCGCGGCGCAGCAGCAGAAACAACAGCCAACCGTTTAAGACGCACGCCGTGAAAATGATGCTATTCATGGCGGCGAGAGTGCCCATGAGCGGCTCTAGCAGCGACCACATGGGAAACCAGAAGGCAGCGAAGGCATGATAGCCCATGTTGGTGACGAACGGGAACATGGCGAAATCGGTTTGGTAAACGCTTAAGCCGGGCGTTGAGCTGGCAGTCCGAAGCCACCAAAAGTTCCAGTGATAGTTAAAATAATCGTAGCCAGCCACATGGGTACCGGTACTGAATAGGATGGGATGCAAGATCAGAAACGCCATCAACCCATAGAACGCCAGCGCTGCCCCAGCCAATCCCCATGATCGAGAAGTCATTATGATAGTTCCACCCTGATTGATGAATCCCGCGTCCGTTGTAACGGTAAATGGCATGTCTTGCTAGGCTGCATAGGGGAATCGGTGGTGTATCGTCTGTGTTCGGACTGGCATAATTGGGGCTGATGCCCTAGATTTATGATTTTATGGTCGTTGTTTTGCAATTTTAGCTTGCAAAATGTTAAAAGGAGATAGTTGCCCATGAAATTGGCCCGAATTTTGCGTCTCGCTATTGCCCTGCCTGTAATTGCCACCATGCTCTTGCTTGCTTTCTCGGCAGTGCCGACGCGAAGCGCCCATGCGTGTTTGCCTTGTGATTGTACCGACATCATCAGCGTGAATTGCTGGGGTCCTTATCAACTGTACACCCCCACCAATGCCGATGGCGATTGCTGGATCGATATTTGGTTGATCGAGGGCAATGAAGGACGGCGCTACATCCGCGTGCGCACCGACGTCTTGGCGGACTATCCAGAATTTCCTGAGACCAATACGCTGATCAGAGAACGCGGACCCATCGCCTTATACAAATTGACGAGCGGTGAATATCAGATTAACGTGGGTCCCGATGCTGAGAATAAGGTGCATGTCATCAACTTTACGGGCTGCCCGGCGGGTAATGTCGTCGAAAGCACGTTTGTGATGGGCGACTAGCTTCGCCAGCATTGCAAATGGCTTGTCCCACACAGTAGGTCAAGCCATTTGCCCTTTCGCCCACGCAATCGTTCGGCGCATCCCCTCATCGCGTTTAATACGCGGTTCCCACGCCAGCAATGCCCGCGCTTGGGTGATGTCGGCAGCCGAACGGCGCATATCCCCCGGCTGTGCTGGCTCCACCAAAACAGGGTAGGTCGCGCGCGAATGCCCAAATGCCTCTAGCACCATATCACACAAGGTGTTGACGCTTGTCGGTATGCCCGTGCCGAGATTGATCACCGCGCCAAAACTGACGGGGGTGTCGATAGCGTCAATCCACGCGCGCGCCACATCATCGATATGGACAAAATCGCGCGATTGCTCTCCGTCGGCATGAATGATAAGCGGTTCCCCACGCATGACCCGCCCGATAAAGATCGCCAATACGCCTTGATAGGCATTGGTTAAACTTTGACGTTCCCCATAGACGTTGAACATGCGGAGCGAGGTGACATTGAAATCGAAACCGAGATCGCGCCGCGCCGCTGTTAAATGAACGTAGCGCTCGGCGGCATATTTGGTCACGGCATAATAGGAGACAGGCGCGGGGGGGGCTGTTTCTGGTGTGGGCACGGTGTCAGTCAGCCCATAGATGGTCATGGAACTGGCGAACAACAACCGAGGGACATGGTGAGCGATACACTGTTGAAGGATGTTGATCGTGCCGATAGTGTTAACGCTGAGATCATGGGTAGGATCCGCGAAGGATAACCGGATCGAGGCTTGCCCCGCGATATGGAGTACGGCGTCCACCTCGGTTGCAAAAATCGGGCTGAGGTCGTCAGGACGGCGGACATCACCCTGTACGAAGTGTGCTTGGGGGTGGACATCGGCTCGTTTGCCGGTACTGAGGTCATCCAAGACGGTGACTTGATCCCCGCGCGCGATCAAGCCTTCGACGATATGCCCGCCGATGAAGCCAGCCCCGCCTGTAACCAAGATGTGGCTCATGAGTCTCCTTGTGGAGCGATCTCGGCATAGAGGGCATCTGCCGCCAAGTGCTGCGCCAAAATACTGGGATGACTGTCGAAACGATTCACGGAAAGCTCGCTGGGGGTGCGTCCTTGTAAAATATCAGTCATATCCACGACGGTGATCCCGCGTGTCTCGTAAAATTCGCGAACACGTTGCGTGGCGGGGCGCGAAACTTCAACGGCTGCCAGATGGGGCCAAATCAAGACGATTAACTGGGCATCGTGGTCGCGCGTCCAATCCGCCATCGCGTTTAGGTTATTGATGTGTTGACCCCATAAGGCATCATCGAGATGGGCAGCGATCAAATCGCTGATAAAGTTGCCCGCGCGCACCGGCGATGTGAACTGATAGAGATTGTAATAGAGATAATTGGGGACGAAGAAATTAAGGACGAACCAGTGCAATTGTTCATTTTGGATGAAATCAAAATTGCTGTTCGGGTTTTGTTCCGGCGCGTCCATCAAATAATCAATGTCATTGAGGTAGTAGGAAAGCACGACGATGTTGGGGCGTAGGGGATAGTTGTCGAGATTGACCGTTTCGACATCGGTGTCCCAACCCGATTGCGCCACCAGATTGACATCAAAGCCAGCGCCTAATTCCCGTTCCAAAATTTGTGGAAAGGATTCGTTGATGTCGGGGATGCCGTGCCCCACTGCGAACGAGTCGCCCACGATTGCCACGCGCGTGACCGGGTCGGGCAGTGGCTCATAATCCCGAAAACCGAGTGAATTGAAATGCCCCCAATAAAAGTTCTTATACCAATGATAATTCATCGCTGTGAAACCATAGCCATCGGTGGTGATATAAAAGAGACGCAAGTAGGTTTCAGCCCCAAAGAAAATGAGGATTACTAGCATGAGACTGATGAGAATGCCAGAGAATCGGCTGCGTCCTAATTTCTGCGCAAGCGACTGCCCGTTCACGCGCGTCATGTCAAACGCCAAAAGATACACGAATAACCACGCGAGAAAACACAGATAGGTGAACTCGATAGTGGTGAGGGCACGTCCATTGGTGGGTTGATAGGGCACCAGCCATAAACCAGCGCTGATGCAGAAGATCACCAACATTATCAACCAGTACAGGGAGGGGGAATTCCGTAATGCCCGAAGTGGCGCACCTACGAGAGCTATAGTCGCTGGGAAGATGCCGGCTGTTGTGACCAGCGCCATGATGACGATCAGCCCGTAGCGCCAATTTTCTTCGGGGGCGGCAGTCTCGGAGGCAAGCGCTAACCCGATGCCGAGCGCTGCTAATCCAATCCAAAAGATAGTTAAGGCACGAGAGGGCATGGCATGGGCTTTCAGTGTAAGAGCCGAGAGGGTCGAGGCATAGATAGATTTAGGTGACGAGCGCGCAGCGAAAACCGACAAACCAATTCCGTTCGCCAGCGTCCAAACGGAAGCGAATGGTAGTGCTGGCACCGTTATCAATATAACTGTTGATGCCACCTCGATAGATGCGCGAGATCGCAAGATCAGACACGTCTTCGCGCCCGTCGGTCGCATCATAAGGGTAGCGCGCATAGGCGGTGCTGACAAATTCAAAGACGTTGCCGCTCATATCGAGCGCCCCAACCCAACTTGCTCCGTCTGGTTTGCTGCCCACTGCGGCGGTTTCCCCATTTGAGTTTTGGTCAAAGACGAGTTTAGCGGGGTCAAGGGTGTTGCCCCAAGGATAGAGCCAGCCATCTACCCCGCGTGCCGCATATTCCCACTCTGCCTCGGTGGGCAAATGTGCGCCCCGAGCGATGCAAAAATCATGCGCTTCGCTCCACAAGAGATTTTCACGCGGGCGGTCAGCGCCTTCAAAACGTCCCGTACTGCCATACTGGGCATTGGTCACTTCAAAACGATCGATCCAGAAGGCTTTATCAAAGCATTGTTCATGGGAAGGGCGCTCATCGCGCCGCCCGTCTTCGCTGCCCATGATGAAGCAACCGGGGGGCACCAATGCCATTTCCACGTCGTTGAAAGTCGCATATGTCGGCGTCCATGCGGCATTGGTTTGAGGACTTGGAGGATGGGTGGGGGTAGGCGGCAAAGTGGGTGCAAGTTCGGTGGGCGGTGTGGTGGCACACCCGACGAGCGCGTTTATCGTGATAAGGATGGCAATCCAAAAGAGTCGAGCATTCAAGAGATGTGGTACTCCGGTTATTTCCACGGTCGATTATCACCCCGTCGCCAAGCATAAACAAGAGTCACCCCTGCGCAGTGAGCGAGTGGATGGGAAAAAGTTTTCATATTTCACTCAATGCGGTAAACTGATGATCTAAACACTTTGTAACTATCCCAAACCGCGAGCGTTCATGCGGACATTAGAGGTCAACCTTATGGCAGTATTGGGCATAGATATTGGCGGCACCGGTATCAAGGCGGCACCAGTAGATACCACCAGCGGCGTTTTACTGGCTGAACGTTTACGTATTGAAACGCCTCAGCCCGCCACAGTTGCGGCGGTGACGCCTTTGATTTCTGAAATCGTCCAACACTTCAGTTGGGAGGGCGAAATTGGGTGTGGTTATCCGGGCGTGGTCAAACGGGGCACCATCTACACGGCTGCAAATGTCGACTCGTCGTGGATTGGGTTGGATGCGGGCGCGCATTTTGGGTATGTCACTGGTTGTGCCACCTATATGATCAACGATGCGGATGCGGCGGCACTGGCTGAAATGCACTTTGGTGCGGGGCGTGACCAAAAAGGGACGGTCTTTTTGCTGACGATTGGTACCGGAATTGGTACGGCGATTTTTATTGATGGCCATTTATTGCCTAACCTTGAGTTTGGGCATTTGCAGATACGCGGAAAAGATGCCGAGCATCGCGCCAGCAATCGGGTACGTATTGAGAGAGAACTTTCATGGAAGAAATGGGCACGCCGCTTGAACGAGTATATGGCGCATATCGAAAACCTATTTTGGCCCGACTTAATCATCATTGGGGGTGGTCTCAGCAAAAATTTCCCTCGTTTTGCGCCTCATTTGACGACGCGCGCGCCTTTGGTCGCTGCGCAAATGCTTAATGATGCCGGGATCATCGGCGCGGCGATGACATCGCGCCACCCAGAAAGCACAGGTGTTCGGGGTGGATGATAAACAGGCGTTGCGGATGTCGTCGGCGGGGATGCGGCTGATTGCGTTGGTGACGATATTTAATGGCGAAGATCCCGAACGCTTGCGACAATTTGTGAGCGAGAGTTATGACCAAAATTTGTTGGAAGCGGAATCCATCCCCGAACGCTTAGAGGCGTTCCTCGCGGTGCGTGGCAAGGCGGGCAAATTGCGCGTGCAGCAGGTAATTGGCGTCAGTAAAGAACATGTCATCGTGTTGCTGGTGGCGCAGCAGGGCGAGGAGTATCTCGTTGATCTTCAGGTTGGCGCTGATTATCCGCACGCTATCACGGGAATCACCCTATCCCGTGTTGTTCACGATGATGATGGCGAATGAGGCGCGGGTGAGCTAGCATGTCACCCAATGTTGATGCCCGATTTGAACAACTCATTCAAAAGATTGATCCCCAAAATCAGTTGAGGCGTGTATGGACGCTGACGGGCGGTGTCTCGGCACAAGTGACGGGCTTGGAAATGGTTCGCGCCAATGGCAGCACGATCAAGATGATTGTGCGCCAACACGGGGATGCCGATTTTAATGCCAACCCCACTATCGCAACGGATGAATTCAAGCTCCTGCATCGCCTTCATGGGCACGGGCTACCCACGCCGATGCCGTATTTTATGGATATTTCTTGCCAAATTTTTGAGCGACCCGTCATTGTGATGGAATTTATTGAGGGCACGACTGATTTTGCGCCTGCGCCTGTGCAAGAAGCGGCACGCCAGTTAGCACAGGTATTGGCGAAGATTCACGCAGTCGAACTTAGTACGCATGATTGGTCATTTTTGCCCGATCAGATGATAAAAGATGCCGCTTTTTTACGGGTACGTCCAACACGGTTGGATGAATCCTTGGATGAGGGGCGGATTCGCGAGGTGCTGGAGGGCGTATTTCCGTTCCCGGATGGCAATCCCCCGGTTTTATTGCATGGCGATTTTTGGCTCGGCAATACCTTGTGGCAAGAGGGTCGTCTCATCAGCGTGATCGATTGGGAGGACGCTGGGGTCGGGGAACCCTTGTCCGATCTCGCCAGTGCCCGCATGGAATTGTTGTGGTCATCGGGCATGGAAGCGATGCACAGCTTCACGGTCTCATATCAAACCCTCATGCCGACGTTGCGCTATGACAGTTTGCCGTATTGGGATTTGTTGGCAGCGATATTGCCCGCGTTCAAGATTGCGTTATGGGCGGGGGATGACGCCACAGAAGCGCGGATGCGCGCCCAACATCGCTGGTTTGTGGAGCAAGCCATGGTTGCGATCCAGCGTGGATGAATTCCCCCAGAGGTGCATCACAGTGCGATGCACCTCTGAATAGCATTCGACGGGATTGGCTAAACGATGGCGAGGATGCGAGCGGGTCCGCCGGAACCAGCTTCCCAACGGGGAACACCGACATAAATTGTCGCCGCTCCATCCTTGATGGCGGCAAGATTGGCGAGACCTTCAATGCCGTATTTACCGGCGCTCAAGACCGACAAATGGACATCGAAGGTGGCTGAGTTGCCGGGATCAAGGCTGAGGGTATCCACCCCAATGCCATGAATGTCGCGTTCTTCCAGCAAAAACACGGCGGCTTCAGGGCTAAAGCCGGGATAATGTTGGATATCATCGGCATCGGCATTGCGGAATGCTTCGGGGGTGTCCCACCGGACGTCCCAGCCGGAATACATGATGACCAATGCGCCTTCGGGAATTTCCCCGTTGGCACTTTCCCACGCTTGGATGTCTTCCACAGTTAAAGAGGCATCGGCATCCGTAGCGGCTTTTTCGGAAATATCGATGACGACGGCGGGGCTGACCAGCAAGTCGGCATCGTATTGATCGACCGTCTGCGCGCCAGCGACAAAGTGGGCAGGCATATCGACGTGTGTGCCCGCATGTTCGGTGAAAGTCCAGCGTTGGATGTAGAAGCCATTGGCTTCAACGGTCACATAATCTTCCCGTTGGGGGGTCTCGCCGATGAGGTAAGTTGGGATGTTGGTGCCGAATACGTGGGAGAGATCGATCACTTCACCTGTGCCCTTATAGGCGCGTGCCTTTATGACCGGCATTCCAACCGAGGCAGCGGTGACACCAGCGGCTGCAATCCCGCCGATACGCAAGAAATTGCGACGATTGAACTGGGGCAAGCCTTCTTTTTCGATGCGATCACGAACAGTTTTGGCAACATGATTTGAACACATGGCTAGACTCCTTTGCTAAATAAATGGATGACCATAAAAACTATAACAATCATGTCGCGATATTTGCAAAAAATGCTTATTCGCGAGCGTGTGTTCGTGTGAAATGGCGGGGCGACGGTCTGTTGGAAGAAGCAAAAATCACCCGATGGGCATAAAATTGGGGTAAGATTTATTGCCATGAGAGGAAAAATTGATGTCAAAACTAGCTCCGTTTCTCACCCGTAAAGCAGAAGCAATTGCTGCACGTCAGGCAGATTGGACAGGCACTCCCGGTACTTCGGTGATATCGGTGAAAGCATCGTCGAAAGTTGCGGGCATTACGGGTGCCCGCCCAACGCGCATGGGCGAGATGACCATCGTCTCCGACAGTGCGCCGGGCTTGGCAGGTCATGCGTTGGGACCGACGGCACCAGAAATGCTGATGGGGGCACTGGCAAGCTGCCTTGTTCACACTTATCTCATTCAAGCGACATTGATGGAGGTGCCCTTGGATGATGTGCAAATTGAGGTGACGGGGACATTGGATATGGCAGGGGTAGTGGGTTTGCCCGTCACGACGCCACCCCGCATCGACCCGATCACATATCATGCCCATGTCGAGACATCTGCGACGGCAGAACAGATCGCGGCGCTGCACGCGGCGGTAGAAGATACGTGCCCTGTGTTATTTACGTTGCGGTTGCCGGTGACGGTGAATCGGACGTAACCGATGAGGAAAGGGGCGGCGACGTGATGCCGCCGCCCCAATTTTGAAGCGGGTATTCGTCATACATCGAGGTTGCGGACGCTCTTGGCGTGGGTTTGGATGAAGCGGCGGCGGGGCGGTACGTCGCTACCCATCAACATCGAGAAGACATCGTTGGCTTCGGCGGCATTTTCGATAGTCACTTGCAGCAAGGTGCGCACGCTGGGATCCATCGTGGTTTCCCAGAGTTGATCAGGATTCATTTCACCTAGACCTTTGTAGCGGCTGACCTTGACACGATCCGGGTCTTTGAAGTGGGTTAAGCCTTTGGCGAGGATGTCGCCTTCTGATTTTCCGGCTTCGGGGTACATATATAGCGAATCTTTGCCGTGTACCAAACGGAAGATGGGGGGCTGGGCAATGTAAAGATGACCGCCTTCGACGAGCGGGCGCATGTGACGGAAGAAAAACGTCAGCAACAGGGTGCGGATATGCGATCCATCCACGTCGGCATCGGTCATGGTGATGATGCGTCCGTAGCGGAGCTTACTCACATCCATATCATCGCCAATGCCTGTGCCGAGCGCACTGATGAGCGATTTCACTTCGTTGTTGTCCAGCATTTTGTCGAGGCGGGCGCGTTCGGTGTTCAAAATCTTGCCGCGCAACGGCAAAATGGCTTGGAAATGACGATCCCGCGCTTGCTTAGCGGAACCGCCGGCGCTGTCGCCTTCGACGAGGTAGACTTCGGCACCTTCGCCATGTTGGGAACAGTCTGCGAGCTTGCCCGGCAGTGAGGAACTTTCCAGCAAGCTAGGACCGCTGCGCACGAGTTCGCGGGCTTTGCGGGCGGCTTCGCGGGCGCGCAAACTGATCATGCACTTTTCGACGATGCGTTTGGCTTCGCGCGGATTATCCTCTAAGAATTCATTGAATGTTTCGGTGATCACCGACGAGACTGCGCCTTGCACTTCGGGGTTGATTAATTTTTCTTTGGTTTGACCGCCGAAAGAAGGATCGGGCAACTTGACGCTGACGATGGCGGTAATGCCTTCTTCGACATCACTTCCGGAGAAGTTTTGTTCTTTTTCCTTCAACAAGCCGGATTTGCGAGCATAGCGATTGACCGCACCGGTGAGAGAAGAACGCAAGCCCGTCAAGTGGGTGCCGCCGTCGCGCGTGGAGATGGTGTTGACGAACCCTTGCATGAAGACATTGGTCGAGTCGTTGTATTGGAAAGCGACTTCAATATCAATGCTGTGTGCTTGTTTGCCCTCAACGCCGGGATCCACCACAACTTCACGGGTGGCGTGAATCACAGGATGCAGCACTGGACGACCACGATTGAGAAAACGGACGTAAGAGCCTAGTCCGCCGTCAAAATAAAAGGTAGTTTCGTCTGGGAATGGGGTGGTGCGTTGATCCCGCACGGTGATCGACAGCCCGCGATTGACGAAAGCGATTTCGCGGAAACGTTCGCGCAGCACTTCGTAACTGAAGTCGTTGTGTTGTAAGATGCTGTAATCGGGTTGGAAGGTCACGACGGTACCCGTGTTTTCAGTGGGATACATGTCGCGAATAGGGGTCACCTTGCTGGTGGGGATTCCTTTTTCAAAGGTTTGCCGCCACAGTTTGCCTTCGCGATAGACCTCGGCAATGAGGTTGTCGGAGAGGGCGTTGACCGCTGCTGCACCCACGCCATGCAAACCGCCGCTGACTTTATAGGCGCTGTTGTCGAATTTGCCGCCTGCGCCGACTTTGGTGAATACAACTTCAATGGTAGATAAGCCGGTTTTCTTGTTGATGCCTACTGGGATACCGACCCCGTTGTCAGCGACCGACACGACGTTGTTTTCTTGCAAGATGACTTCAATGCGGTCACAACGCCCGGCAAGGGCTTCATCGACAGAGTTATCGACGATTTCGTAAACAAGATGATGGAGCGCGCGTTCATCCGTGCCACCCACATACATGCCGGGACGCAGGCGAATATGTTCAATGCCTTCAAGAACTTGGATGCTATTTTCGTCATAAATGTTATGCTCTACCTGAATTGGCGCTTGCAGCGTTTTTTCGGTCATTGTTTTCCCTTGACGCAGGCTTATTTTCTCATCTATTAAGCGCTATTTTAGAAGCGTTGGGTGCTTCATTTTTGAGGCGAAAATAGGATGAAAAAGCTGCGCATATTGTTCATGAACTATCATGCCATTATACTCGAAATTCAGCTTTTTTTCAACTAGTCGATAGCACGTAAGTTCATGTTTATGGAGGGGTGAGGACGGTTTCGTCGCTTGACTTTGTGCCTTTTGTGGTTTTACAATGACAAACGCTAAATTGTCCCCGTAGCGTAGCGGATAACGCACTCGTCTTCTAAACGAGCATACGTTGGTTCGAGTCCAACCGGGGGCACTGACGATAAAAACAGCGTTCATTGCAACCAAAAGCACCCATCCTGTTTTAAGGTGATGGGTGCTTTTTTTATGGTAGGGATGTTTGATGGTTCAATGGTGCAGTTTTGAACGACGGGTTATGTTAAAATCTCGTCGAACACGGCACGGGTTTCTGAATCAACATGGCGTTTCTGGGGCTTGAGCATGGCTTCTAGCTGGCGGAAATGGGCGACCGCTTCGCTGCGGCGTCCTAACTGCTTCATGATGCGCATGGCTTGGCGGTGCATATCCTCACGGGTGGGGTCGGCGTCGAGCGCGCGTTCATACAAGACCAACGCATGTTCGGGCTGATTTTCAGCAAGTTTTGATTGGGCGATGGCGTGTAGCACTTCGATATAGCCGGCGCGGAAGTCGGCACGACGCTCTTCGATCCAGGGATCATTGTGCCCTTGCAAGAAGGGCCCGCGATATAAACTGAGGGCGCTTTCCCATACTGCCAGTGGATTGGTCGTGGCTTTGTCGCGCCCTTGCATCAATTTGCCGACGAAGCGCATGACATCGTAATCGACATCCAATGCCGGATTGATGCGATAATAGCCGTCATCGTGGACGAGGACATCCATATCGAGCGCCTTGTGAAGACGGCGCTTGGTGACATGGAATACATTGACGGCTTGATCCGTATCTAATTCGGGCCAAAAGGCATCGCATATTTCTGAGCGGGTGATGACAGGGCGATCTAGCGCGAAGAAGAACAACAAGCGCGGCAGGTAGCCTTCCCAAATATCGACACCTTGACCGTTAAAGAGGACAAAACCGGGTCCTAGGGCGTAGACTTCGAGAAGATGATCACCACCGGCAAAATTGTAGAAATTTTCGCGGATGATTTGATTATCATTGAACAAGATCGCCCGTTTGCGTGCGATCATTGGCACCCAAGGGATGCGGGGCAGGATACGGCTGTTGATCACAACCTTGGAATGGGCGGGCATCCGGTGGATGAGTTTTTCCATAAACCATTGAATATCATCGGCACTGTGGCTGCGATCATATTCATCGAGAATGAGCAAAAAGGGTTTATCGCTGAGTTCGATGATGTCGCGTATGCCCGCTTCTAGGAGTTTTTCCTTTTTAGCGAGGTCATTGGCACTCAGCAGATGCAAATAACGACCAAAGAGTGGGTTTTGATCTTGAAGATCATGTGCCATCCCGTTCAGGAAGGCGGAGAGGTCGATATCATCGGGGCTGAGGGCATAATAAAAAACTTCGTAGTCGGTGCTGTTGGTGAGGCGAGCGATAAATGAGGAACGAAGATGACTTTCTGGATGAAGCAAAATCAAATTGCCTTGATCGGCACGCTCCATAAATTGGGCATAAAGTTGATCGAGTATTCCGGGTAGCTTCATAATAAGGTTTCTCGGCTCTAGTGTGCGCATATATCAATAGTCTATCATAGATACAAATCAGTCTGCTAGTCAAGCTTTTGCGAATAAATCCAATAAAACTCGTATTCAAACATACAGGAAAATCTATTAATTGAGCGTGAAAAATCAGAAGGAAAGGCGATTTTCTCTCTCAGACATAGAATTTTATTTCGATTACTTGTATGTGTCGAAAGATTACTTGTTATTAATATTTCCGATCTCTTGCCAATATAATTTATACCCAATCGCTCACTAAGATGGGTTTCAAGAAGGCTAAAAACTATGGGCATTCAATCTCCAAATCGTCATCAGGGTGCAAAGCCACCGCGCACTTTTGGGCTGAGCATCGCAATTCTAGCGAGCGTCGTATTGTTTTCAGTATTGCCGATGTTACAAGTTTTGATAGTGAATGTGGTTCAGGCACGTTTTAACAATGTGGATTTGGCGATGGGCGCGGATGGCGAAGCGGGTATCCCCCTGATCGGGGGGGCGCGTATAGAGGGTGTGTCTAATGCGGGGCTGACGATTCAGATTGCGCTCGGGATCGCTTATTTGCCACTCGCATTTTTGGCATGGCGTGGACGACCGCGTCAAATTCGCTTTGTGATTGTGGCGATGGTTGTTGGGTTGACGATCCTCACCTTGCTGGTGGCGATCTTGATGCCGAGGATAGCGCCCAACGCGGTGCAGGGGATTGATAGTAGTGGCGACCTTCAACGGCAACTGCTGATTACGCGCACATTGGTCAGCATCGGGATCGCGCTCTATGTCGTTTGGTACATGAATCGGGCACCCGCGCGGGCGTTTTATCGGGGGAGTTACCTGACGGCTAGGGAATAGGGGTTAGGGAAGGGTGCAGGCGAGAAAAGAAAACGAATGGGGTGTAGCGAAAACACCCCATTCTAGTGGCGATGATGATTAGGAGTCTAAAAGGCTCTTCTTTTGGTCGCGTTCCGCGAGTTCCATTTGGACTAGTTCGCGGCGCAAGGTTTTGCCAACAATGGTCTTGGGGAGCGACTCGGTAAAGCTAAAACGGGTGGGGACCTCATAGCGAGCGAGGCGTTGCGCCGCGAAATCGATCAATTCTTTTTCGGTGACGGTCGCGCCGGGCTTCAAGACGAGCCATGCTTTGAGCGCCTCCTGCCCTTCTTTATCGGGGTGGGGGACGCTGGCACAGCACGCTTCGAGGACGGCGGGATGATCTGCCAGCACTTTGTCGACGTTGACGGGATACACGTTAAAGCCGCCGATGAGCGCCATGTCTTTCTTGCGATCTACGATATAGAAGTAACCATCCTCGTCCATGCGGGCGATATCGCCCGTATACAAGAACAGCTTGCCATCGTGCATCCGTAAGGTATTGTGGGTTTCGGTGGGCATCCCATGATAACCGACCATCAGTTGCGGTCCGTGCATGATGATTTCGCCAATTTCGCCGACAGGCAATTCGATATTGCCATCATCGAGGCTGACGATGCGGACATCCATATCGGGGAAGGGCAGCCCGACCGAACCAGCGCGATTTTCGCCATAAACGGGGTTGGCGTGGGTGGCGGTGGGGGCTTCGCTCATGCCATAGCCTTCTAGGAGTTTGCCGCCGGTGATGCGTTCAAATTCGCGCTTGGTGGCGGGGGGCAAAGGTGCCGAACCGCTCATACAGGCGCGGATACTCGTCAGATTCACTTCGCCCGCTTTGACTTTGGGATGATTGTTGATGGCGTTGTAGAGCGCGGGCACCCCCATAAACAACGTGGGTTTGAAGACATTGATCACATCTAAAAGATCGTCGAAGTCACGGGCATTGGGCACAATGACGATGCGGGCACCGAGTGACATGGCAAACCCCACGACCGTGATCAAGCCGTAGACATGAAAGAAGGGGATCGCACCGAGAAAAATTTCTTTGGTGGGATCCAAGGATTGACTTTGGGTACTGCCCAACAACATCGCCTTGGATTGTAACGTATTGGCGACGAGGGCTTTGTGTTGCGACATCGCCCCTTTGGAATTGCCAGTGGTGCCGCCCGTATATTGGAAGATGGCGAGGTCTTCGCCCGTGACTTTGACGTTAGCGCGTTTGCCAGCGTGTTTTTTTAGAAGGTCTTGCAACCAGTAATCGCCAGCGCTGAGCGCCTCAATAAAGTGCCCATCTTTCTTTTCTTTGGCGATTTGGAAAAGGATGCGGGCGGCGGGGGGCAAGTATTCTTTGACATTGGTGACGATGACGGTTTTGATGCTGGTGCCACCTTGTACGCCTTTGAGGAGTTGGTAGTAGGTGGACATGCAAATTGCCATTGTTGCGCCGCTGTCGTTCAATTGTTCACGCATTTTTTCCGCCGGATAGGTGGGGTTGTTGGCGACTACGACCCCGCCCGCTTTTTGAATGGCGAAATAACTGATCACAAAGGCGGCGATGTTGGGCATGATCATGCCCACCCGATCCCCTTTTTGGAGACCCAACTCGACCAATGCGGATGCCAACGCATCGGATGCTTGATCGACCTCGCGATAGGTTAACGTGGTGCTGATGCGCCCCGCAACGGGAATGCGGGCGCTGGTGACGAGGGCGACGCTGTTAGGCGATTTCTGTGCCTGTTCGCGCAAGAGATCGAACATCGGCTTATCAGGATAGGGGGCAAGCGTATGAGGAATGCCGGCGTCGTAGTGTTTTAACCACGGGCGGTCAGTATAGGTAACCATAATCAACTCCGCAACAATATTGTTAAATGTGTTAATTAAACTTAAATTTAATTGTAGGGCATCGGCGAGTCTTCGTCAAACCCAACTAAGGGGGCAAGGTGTCAGATTTATCGATTGTTTCTTCGAGCGCGCCGCCTGTGACCATCCATGCCTTCCAAGAGTCGGGGAAGGTTGAGACTTTGCCAGTATGGGTGATGCACATATGTTGGCTGACCCCCTTTACCAAGAGGTCGCCTGTGTCCGCATCTAACAACTCGTAAGCAAAGGTCATGGCGCGGCTGCGCATGGCTTCGATCCAACAGCGGACGATGATTTGCATCCCATAACGGGCGGGCTTGAGGTAGCGGGCGTTTATCTCGGTGACGATGAGGTAGTAGCCGGTTTTTTCAAAAAGGGCATAATCACTGCCGCGCAAGCGCATGTAATTGCTGCGCCCTTCCTCAAAGTAAACGATATAGCTGGCATGATGAACGATACCCATCGCGTCGGTTTCGGCATAGCGGACGTGTAAGGTGGTTTCGGCGATAAACTTTTGCTCGGTCAATATTTTCGTCTCCAATGGGTTCGCGTTTTCGGTTGGGTCGGTGCTATAGTTTGCCTGAGTTGGGACGGAAACGAAAGGTTTGCTCTATGGCGATACGGTTTGGGCGCGAAATTTGTGGTATTTATGCGCTGGCAACACGGCGCGAATGGTTGGTGACCAATGGGATTGGCGGCTATGCGGCGGGGACGATCAGCGGAACGTTGACGCGGCGTTATCACGGGGTGCTGATGGCGGCATTGCAACCGCCGGTCGCACGGACGCTGTTGGTGTCCAAGCTTGACGACACGGTGCGCTATCGTGGGCAGGATGTGCCCTTGTTCACGAATGCGTGGGGGGCGGATGAAGTCGAAGCGGACGGGCTTGTGAGCCTTGAGTCGTTTCGCCTAGAAGGGTCGGTGCCTACATGGTCGTATGCTTTCGGGGATGCGCTCTTGGAAAAACGTATCTGGATGGAACAGGGCGAAAATACCACCTATATCCGTTATACGCTGGTGCGGGCGACTTCCTCGGTGGTGATTTCGGCACGCGCAGTCGTCAGCTTTCGGGACTCGCACGGAAATTTGACGGCGGGCGAAGCTGATTTCACAGTGGAACGGGTGAGCCGAGGCTTGAAGATCACGCCGACGCCGGATGCCGCACCCTACTATGTCCTGAGCGACCGCGCTGACGCCACCCCTGACTTTACATGGCTCCGTAATTTTTATATGGGGGTGGAGGCGTATCGAGGCTTGCCACCCCTCGATGATCACGCTTATGCAGGCATATTTTTGATTGCGTTGAGCGTTGGTGAGTCGGTGACGTTTGCTGCTACGACGCGGCTGATGGAGTCGATTGATGGTCACAGTGCGCTTGCCGCCCGCCGTGCCATTGATGCTCATCTGATCGCGCAATCGGGGTTAGGGGATGCCCCTGAGTGGATTCGACAGTTGGTGCTGGCTGCCGATCAATTCATCGTGAAGCGGACGATTGACGGGGAACCCAACGGCAAAACCGTGATCGCCGGCTATCACTGGTTTGCGGATTGGGGGCGCGATACCATGATCGCGCTGCCGGGGTTGACCTTGTCGACCCGGCGCTATGGCGATGCCAAGTTGATCTTGAAGACATTTGCGCGCTTCGTGGATCAGGGGATGCTGCCCAATAACTTTCCCGATGCGGGCGAGGCGCCCGGATACAACACGGTGGATGCGACATTATGGTATTTTGAGGCGATCCGTGCCTATACCGAGGCAACAGGTGACATGGCATTGGTGCGGGAATTGTTCCCAGTTTTAGAAGCTATTATCGTGTGGCATGAACGCGGGACGCGCTACGGGATCAAGGTGGATGCGGCGGACGGCTTGTTGATGTCGGGAGAAGCCGGCGTGCAATTGACATGGATGGATGTCAAAATTGGCGATTGGGTGGTGACGCCGCGCACCGGCAAGGCGGTCGAGATCAATGCGCTGTGGTACAACGCCTTGCGGATCATGGCGGACTTTGCGCGTGATTTGGGGGCGGATGCTATGCCTTATACAGCGGCAGCGGCGCGCGTCCAAGTGTCGTTTGCGCGTTTTTGGAATGCTGAGACGGGCACACTATATGATGTGATTGATACACCAGCGGGCACGCCCGACGCGAGCTTGCGCCCGAATGCGATTTTTGCGGCGGCGCTGGCGTACAGCCCGTTGACGGATGAGCAAGCGCGCAGTGTGGTCGATGAGTGCGCGGCGGTGCTGCTCACATCATATGGTTTACGGAGTTTGACGCCGGATCATGGCGATTATCGCGGGCGCTATGGCGGGGATCGGGTACAGCGCGATTCTGTCTATCATCAGGGGACGGTCTGGGGCTGGCTGATCGGGGCTTTTGCGGCGGCGCATCTGCGGGTGTATCACGACAAGGCGGCGGTACGGGAGTTGCTGGAACCCTTCGCGGATCAATTGGTGGATGGGTGTGTGGGGACGTTGGCGGAAATCTTCGATGGCGATCCGCCGTATCACCCGCGTGGGGCGGTGGCGCAAGCGTGGAGCGTGTCGGAAGTGTTGCGGGCGTGGCGATTGAGTGAATACGGCAGGGATTAGGGAAGAGCAAAGGGCAGGGAACAGCGGGGATTTTGACGTAAAGAAGAGAAAGCAATAGTTGAGTGACGGTAGAATTTTTAGCGTACAAGGATGATTTGAGATGAGCGAGACGGCGATGGTGGTCTGTACGATTTGTGGGCGGGTGCATGAGCGGCGGTTGATGAACCAGATCGATTGGCTGGCACCGGATGTGATCGCGCGGATGGCGACTGATAACCCGCATTGGAAACGGTCGGATGGGGCGTGCCCGGCGTGTGTGCAGAAGGCATTGTTGCAGATTTTGCTGGAACAAGGGGATGAAGCGGCGCATCGTTCGATCCAAAGCGTGTGGCCCCTTGATGCGGAGTCGGCGTTTGGGGCGTTGCCAACACCCTTGAGGATGCACGCTGATCCCCGATTTAGTGGGAAAGGGGTGACGATTGCCTTCATTGACTCCGGCTTTTACCCCCACCCCGACCTGACGCAACCCGTCAACCGGATCAAGGCGTGGGTGGATGCTGGATCAGAAGACATTGAGTCCGAGTTTTATACACCCGACGATGCCCCGACATGGCGCGGCTATGACGACGGGATGCCGTCGCACTGGCATGGGCTGATGACGAGTACGACCTGCGCGGGCAACGGTTGGCTGAGCAACGGGCTGTATCGCGGGATCGCGTCGGAAGCGGAGTTGGTGCTGATTCAGGTGATGGACGCGCGCGGCTGGATCACCAATGACAGTATTGCCCGTGCGCTGCATTGGCTGGAGGCGAATCTGGAGCGACTGGGCGTGCGTGTGGTCAATATCTCGCTGGGGGGCGACCCAGTGGAGGTGCTGGTCGGCAACGCGATTGACAGCGCCATTGAACGCTTGCTGGCGCGGGGCGTCGCGTTTAGCGTGGCGGCGGGCAACAACGGTGAACGGTACTTGAACCCGCCCGCGACCTCGCCGCATGCGCTGACGGTGGGCGGGTTGGATGATCACAATCTGTTCGATCACGCCCATTTGTCGTTGTGGCATGGCAACTATGGCGTGGGCAGTGGGGGCGGGATCAAGCCGGAGATCGTCGCGCCGTCGATTTGGGTGGTCGCGCCGATTTTGCCCGGTTCGGGGGTGGCACGGGAAGCGGCGGAGTTGTTTAGCAAGCGGATTTATAAGAACAGCCAACGGATGCGCCAGATTGAAGACCGCAAACTGGTGACGCCGCATTATCAGCATGTGGACGGGACGAGCTTTGCGGCACCGATTGTGACCAGCATCATGGCGTGCATGATCGAGGCGAATCCCGAATTAACGCCTGTGCAAGTGAATGAAATTTTGTTGTGGACGGCACATCGCATCCCCGGTGTGCCCGTGGAGCGGCAGGGCTATGGGGCGGTCGAAGCGGGGCACGCCATCGCCGCCGCGACCGCGGAACGGATGGAACGCGGGGTGGGGTTTGTGCAGTTCCCGCGCGTGGAGGCGGACAAGATCACGTTCTTGTTTCACGATCACGACGTTCAGCAGGTGCAAGTGGTAGGGTCTTGGAACGGGTGGCGCTTGCCGGGTCTGTTGGCGGTGGCGAAAGAGCCGGGGGTGTTCCTTGCAAGCACGCAGCGCTTCCCCAAGGGGCGGTATGCCTACAAGTTTGTGTTGGATGGCGAGCGCCCGCTGCATGATCCAGCGAACCCGAATAAAGTATTTGATGGCATTGCGGGGTTTAACAGTGTGCTGGAGATCAGGGATTAGGGAAGGGGTTGGGGAAGAGCGAATGAAGAAAAGCAAGCACGAGAAAAAGGGGCGGCGGGAGTGGGGTGTGCTATACTCTTGCGCATAATGGATTGGGGTGCCGCTCGTTTTATTGCTAAAATGGAACGGTTGAGTTGAACAAAAGGCTGGTGTATGGATATCAATCAAGCAGCCCGCATGATCGAATGGCTGGATGAAGAACGGCGGCGCGATAAGGCGACGATTGCCACCCTGACCGAACGACTGGCGCAGCAGCAGGACTTCATGGAGTCGATGCAAAAGCGCGTCATTGGGGTGGAATCGGACAATGCTAAGCTGCAAGGGCAAGTTGCCAACAGTACCCGCGAAGTGGATGTGATCGAGCAGATGCGGCGCGAGATGGCGACGGTGGTCGAGCAGATTGAAGCCAAGCGGCTGACGGCAGAACGCGAATCCGAACGGCGGGCGGAACTGGCGCGCGAGGCGGCATTGCGCCCGATGCGGGAATTGACGGAAAAATTAGGGCGCGTGGAACGGCAAACGACCGAACTGCCCGCCATCAATGTGGAGAAAGATCGCCTTGCCGGGACGGTTGCGGCGATGCAACAACGGCTCGATGACTTGGTGAAACGCCTCGAAGAGCCGGATCGACGGTTGGCGTTTTTGGAAGAACAAAGGCGGCAGGATTCGCGGCGTTTAGCGGAGGCAGAGACGGACATCCCCGAACTGCGCAAGGCGTTTGAGGCGCAAAAGCCGAAGCTGGCGTTGATCGAAGACTTGTCGTTGCGCAATGAGCGGCGCATTTTGGAAGTGACAAATTCTGAGCGCGACCGCAAAGAGCAGATTCAGCAATTTGTGGATCAACAGAATTTGCTGAACCAACAGCGCGACACGCAAACGAACAGCCTGCTCGATAAATTCCGCACGCACGAAGACCAGATGCAACGGAGCGCCGAGCGCTTTGAAACGTGGTCCGAGACGTATCGCGAGATGAAGAAGATCCTCGACGACTTCCAGCGCATCAGCGACCGCCTCGAACGGCGCATCAACGAGGTGGCGGAGATGCAGCGGCTGAGCGAGGAGCGCTTCCGGCAAGAGTGGAACGATTGGCGCGGGGATGACGGCAAGCGCTGGAAGCAGTTCACGCTCTCGAACGATGAGGTGTGGCGGCTGCACGACAAGGAATTTGAACGGTTTGTACAGCGCTTTGCGGAACTAGAAGCGGTGCTGCCGCCCGTGCAAGAGAATCTGAACCGGATTTGGAACCTCGAACGGGAACGGGCGAAATTATACCGCGAGCATTATCAGGCGTTGCTGATGGAATTTGACACGGGCATGAGCTTGCCGGTGATGAACCTGCCGAATCGGGGCAATGGCGGGAGCGGGTAGGGACGCGCAAGGGGGCGTCCGCGTTTTTCAACAGAATCCCGTTGGTCGTCCCTACGATGGGATTCCGGTGGGTAGGGCATGGCGGACGCCAGGTGTTCCACCATTTGGAGCCTGTTGCAAAAGTCGGACACCCCGTTGGGTGTCCCTACAGTCTCGCGCTCGCGCCCGAAGAAGATAGGGGCGTCGGCTTGGGTGAAGGAGCGTAAGCCGGGGAAAGGGGAACCCACCCAGCGTTGGGTGGTGATGGTGACGACCGAAGGCGGCAAGGGCGGCGGGCTGATTGGTTGGGGTGGGCGCGCTTCTTATCGTTTAAGCAAGCGGACGACGAGTTCTTCGAGGTGGGTCTCGAATTTTTCGCGGAAATCGGCGGGGCTACCGTACTGGTTGATACCGCGCAGGGGGTGCCCAGTGGCGGGGTCAAAGAATAACGCGCTGGTGAAGAAGTCTTGTGCCCGCTGGTATGGGTGCTGCCCTCGGTGTCGCCGGCTTCGAAGAATTTCTTTTCGGTGCGGCGATAGATCAGGGTTTCGGGCGGGTGGGTACGGAGGGCGTCGAGTAATTCATAATGCGTGCCCGATAGGTAGGGCGGTTGGGCAGTCGTTCTAACGCCTCTAAGACGGCTTTACGCTCATCATTGACATCGCCGGGCGAAGATAGGAAGATGCGAAAAAACGGGATATTTTCGGGCATGGGGCGCGCTCTCGGTGCAATAGTTAGGAAATTGCTAAGATTATAACCGTATGGGCGCGGGCGGGCAAGACGACTGGGGCACGAATACCCGAACACCTATGCCCCCCACGACGGGCGCGATCATTCCTCCAGCGTCACGCGCATGATTTGGGCACCAAGCGCCGTTAGTTTTTCCTCGATGCGCTCATAGCCGCGATCAATTTGTTGGATATTGTTGATGTGGGTTTCGCCTTTGGCGGCAAGCGCCGCCAGCAGCATCGACATGCCAGCGCGGATGTCGGGGCTGGTGACGTTGCTTTGTCCGATGAGGGGGGTGGGTCCCTGCACCAACACGCGGTGCGGGTCACACAAGGTGATGCGCGCCCCCATGCGGATCAGGCGGTCGGTGAAGAAGAAGCGGCTTTCGTACATCCAATCGTGAAACATGACCACGCCGGCGCTTTGGGTGGCGACGGTGAGCGCCACGCTCATCAGGTCGGACGGGAAGGCGGGCCACGGCTGCGCCTTGATAATCGGGATGCGCCCGCCGAGGTCGGGGGTGATGATAAGGTCTTGGTGGGCGGGGACATGGATATCCGCGCCCTGTACGTCCCAATGCACGCCGAGGCGGTCAAAGACCAGCGCGATCATGTCCAGATAGGCGGGGTCGGCTTGGCGGATGGTGATTTCGCCGCCGGTGAGGACGGCGGCACCAATGTAACTGCCCACCTCCATGAAGTCTGCGCCGACGCGCGCCTCCCCGCCGTGCAAGCGTTGGACGCCGATGATGGTGAGACGGTTAGAGCCGATGCCGTCGATGTGCGCCCCCATCATGACTAGCATCTTGCACAGGTCTTGGACGTGGGGTTCGCTGGCGGCGTTGTGGATGATGGTGGTGCCGTGCGCGAGGGTCGCCGCCATGACCGCGTTTTCGGTGGCGGTCACGCTGGCTTCCACCAGCATGATCTCGGCACCTGTAAGGTGGTTGGCTTCAAGACGGATGGCACTGTCAAAGGTGGCGACGGCACCCAAACGGCGCAAGGCGTGGATGTGGGTGTCAAGGCGGCGCTCCCCGATGCTGTCGCCGCCGGGGAAACCGAGGGCAACGCGCCCGGTACGCGCCAAGAGCGGACCCGCCAGCACGATGCTGGCGCGCAGGCGGCTGGTCAGCGCGGCGCTGATCTCGGAAGTGGTGACATTTTGGACATGCACGCGCAAGGTGCGCGGGGCGATCCACTGAATATCGGCACCGATTGCCTGCATGATCACGATCAAGCTGCGGACATCGCCGATATCGGGGACGTTATGCAGGGTGACAGGTTCGTCGGTCAAGATGCAGGCGGGGATCATTTTGAGGGCAGCGTTTTTGTTGCCGCTGGCGGTGATCTCGCCTTTTAAGGGGGTGCCGCCCGTGATGACAAATTGTTGCTGCATGAATGGATGCCTTAGGGGGTCTTATATTGTCTTCATTTTAGTGGGTAGGCGGACATTCACAAGTGTTGTGTTGGCAAAAATGCACCCAATGAAGAAGGGCAGATTGACAAGGGGTGATACAGTCGCTATACTGCGCGACATGAATAACTCAATGAACACCCCAGTGAACCACCATCAGGGCGACCTCTCCTCCACGCAGTGTGTGCAGGCGTAGTTCGTCGTCACTTGATCTTTAGTAGACGAGAAAGCCCCGCAGCCATGCGGGGCTTTTTATTTGGGGTGGGGGCAGGGGGCTTGTCCGTGAAAGTGAGGGAGATGAAATATGCTGGCAGTCATCGATTACGGCGCGGGAAATTTGCGGAGCGTCCTCCACGCGCTGACACACTTGGGGGTAGGGAATATGCGGGTGGTGCGGCAACCGCATGAACTCAAAGCGGCGACGTGCATCATTTTGCCGGGCGTAGGGGCGTTTGGCGCGGGCATGGAGAAATTGCGGGAACAAGGCATGATTCAACCGCTGAAGGATGCGATTCGGTCTGGGGTGCCCTATTTAGGCATTTGTTTAGGGATGCAATTTCTGTTCGAGTCGAGCGATGAAATGGGCACACATCAAGGGCTGGGGGTGCTGCCGGGTCATGTGACACGGTTTGCCGAGCGACCGGGACTCAAGGTGCCCCACATGGGCTGGAATGGCTTGACCTTGACGCGCCCGTCGCCGTTGCTGGAGGGTATCAGTGAGGAAAACTTTACCTATTTCGTCCACAGTTATTATTGTGTGCCTACTGATGCGGCGGACGTGCTGATCACTGCCGATTATGGCGGTGCTTTTTGCGCGGGGGTGGCGCATGACAATGTGTATGGGGTGCAGTTTCATCCCGAAAAAAGCCAACAAACGGGGCTGCGCTTGTTGAGCAACTTCATCAAAATGACTGAGCCTGTTGAAAGTGGGGAAGCGACGGCATGATCATTTATCCAGCAATTGATCTGCGCGGCGGCAAAGTGGTGCGTTTGCGCGAAGGTGATCCGAAGCAACAGACGGTGTTTTCAGAGGATCCGGTCGCGACGGCGCGGGGCTGGGTGGATGCTGGGGCGGCGTGGTTGCATGTCGTTAATTTGGATGGGGCGTTCGGTAGCGCTAACGAAAATTTGCGCGTCTTGGAACAGATTGCGAGGCTGGGCGTCCCCGTGCAATTTGGGGGTGGATTGCGCGATCTCGACGCGATGCGCACGGCGATTGATTATGGGGCAACGCGCTTGGTGTTGGGCACAGTGGCGGTGCAGTCACCGGATAGTGTGCGCCTCGCTACCGAGGCTTTTGGCGAAGATGCCGTTTGTGTGGCGCTGGATGCCCGTAATGGGGTGGTGGTGACGCATGGTTGGCAGCAAGCGACGGAAATTTCGCCAATGGCGATGGGGCTACACCATTTTGCCCTTGGCGCGCGTCATGCCCTGTACACCGATGTCGCGCGTGATGGCGGCTTGGCGGGGGTCAATGTGGAGGCGACTGAGGCATTGGCGCGGGAAACAGGATTACAGGTGATCGCGTCGGGCGGGGTGTCGTCGCTGCAAGATGTGGGGCGTTTGGCGTTGGGTGGGGTGGTCGCTGGGGCGATCATCGGTATGGCATTGTATCGCGGGGAATTCACATTGGAAGAGGCGCTCGTCGCCGCGCGCGCGGCAGAGCGCTAAGAAAAGAGGGCAGTATGCTGGCAAAACGGATTATCCCCTGCTTGGATGTCAAAGACGGGCGGGTCGTCAAAGGGGTGAATTTCGTCGATCTGCGCGATGCGGGCGATCCGGTTGAACAGGCGATGGTGTATGACCGTGAAGGGGCGGACGAATTGGTGTTTTTGGACATCAATGCCTCGCACGAAAACCGGGGCACGTTGCTAGAGATGGTGCGGCAGGTGGCGGATAGCATCTTCATCCCGTTTTGTGTGGGCGGGGGGATCCGCACGATTGAGGATGTTCGCGCGACGTTGCTGGCAGGGGCGGATAAGGTGTCGATCAATAGCGCGGCGATCCGGAGTCCAAACTTGATCAACGAGGGGGCGTGGGCGTTCGGAAGTCAGTGCATGGTCGTGGCGATTGACCCCAAATGGGTTGAGGCGGATCAACGGTATGAGGTCTTCATCAACGGTGGGCGCGTGGGCACAGGCTTGAATGCGGTGGCATGGGCGCAGGAGGCACAAGCACGCGGCGCGGGCGAAATTTTGTTGACGAGCATGGATCGCGATGGCACGAAGTCGGGGTATCATCTGGAACTGACACGCACCATTGCCGATGCTGTGACTATTCCGGTGATCGCCAGCGGTGGGGCGGGCGCGAAGGAACATTTTTATGATGCCTTGACGGTGGGCGGCGCGGATGCGGCGTTGGCGGCGACTTTGTTTCACTTCAGCGAACTGCGCATCGGGGAATTGAAGGGGTATTTGGCGGAGCAGGGGATAGCGATGCGGTTACGCGGTTGGGAGGGGCTGTAATGTCGGGCATTGCCACCACCTTGAAGTGGGACGAAGACGGGCTGATGCCGGCGATTGTGCAGGATGCGACCACGCAACAGGTGTTGATGATGGCATACATGAATGCCGAATCGTTGGCAAAGACGCTGGAATTGCAAGAGACGGTGTTTTGGAGCCGCAGTCGGCAAGAATTGTGGCATAAAGGGGCGACGAGCGGCAATACCCAACGGGTGCGCGCCATTTATGTGGATTGTGACGCCGACACCTTGCTGATCACGGTTGAGCCGGCGGGACCCGCGTGCCATACGGGAGAGATATCCTGTTTCTTCCGAGACTATGAAAATTTTAGTGCCAATTCGCAGCCGGATGTGCCCTAGCGCGTCCCTATGAGGGTGGATAGATATGGATATGTTGACGTATTTGGAAGCGGTGATCATAGATCGCAAGAACAATCCACAGCCGGGGAGTTACACGAATTCCTTGTTTGACGAGGGGCTGAGCCGGATGGCGCAAAAAGTGGGTGAAGAAGCGACGGAAGTGGTTGTGGCAGTGCTAAGCCAAAGCAAGACCACGCAGATCAATGAGATCAGCGATTTGTTTTATCATACGCTGGTGCTGATGGTGGATCGGGGGATCGCGCTGGATGATATTTCGGCGGAACTGGAGCGGCGTCATCGCAAATCGTAACCAACAACGTACTTCTAACACGAATTGGTTATTCTTGTAGCCAATAGTTTGCTTTGTTCAGCCCCTAGAACTGACGAGTCCATAAAAATGACCAAAGACCAGATCAAGCGTTTAGAGTTGTTCCTCGATATGCCTGATTCAGAAATCGATTGGATGATGAACAACGGCGAGATCGTGACAATAGAGGCAGGAACGTATTTTTATCGCCAAGACCATCCGGTTGATGTCGCCTATGTCACGTTAGAAGGCGAGCTTCAGGTGTCGCGGTCGTTGGGGGGCGTGATTCCACAAGTGTTTGGCACCACACCGCCGGGGGTGTTGGGGGGTGAAATGGCGTTGTTGATGGCGCAGGATTCGCTCGTCAATGCCCAAGCGATTGTGTTGTCGCGCTTACTGGTGTTTGATCGCGAAACATTTCGAGGTATTTTCGCATTTGCGCCGACGATTGGGGCGCGTATTTTGACAATTGCCACGAACCGACTCGCTAATATCGGGCGGATGATGGGGCAACGGGAAAAGCAATCGGCATTAGGGCGCTTGTCAGCAGGGCTGGCGCATGAATTGAATAATCCGGCGTCGGCGGCACGGCGGGCGGCTCAGACGTTGCGCGATGTGATGCCGACTTTCCAACATTACACGATGGCGCTCAATATCAATCAACTGCCCACCGGGCAAGCGGACGCGCTGATCGCCTTCCAAGAACAAGTTTTGGAGCGCGAGTCTGCCGTCGATAAGATGACGGCGATGGAACGTAGCGACCGCGAAGAGCAAATCGCCGCCGTCTTCGAGAATGTGGGTATCGAGGATGGTTATGCGCTTGCCAGTAATTTCATCGAACACAACATCACTCCTGAGGATGTGTTGTCGTTGTGTGCGCAGTTGGACGCCGCTATTGTCGCAACGGTATTTCATTGGCTTGATAGTGCCCTGACAGTAGGCGCACTGATGAATGAGATCGATGGCAGTACCCAACGGATATCACGCTTGGTGGATGCGGTGAAGGCATACACTTACATGGATCAAGGCGAATTCCAAAACGTTGATATTCACAAAGGTTTGGAAAATATCGTGACGATCATGGCGAAGAAGATCGGCGGGCGGGTGATCGAACGAAATTTTGACAAGGCGTTACCCAATATCACGGGGCGTGGCAGTGATTTGAACGAGGTCTGGTCAAATGTGATCCAGAATGCGATTGAAGCGACTCCCGAAGCGGGGGGGCGTATCAGTTTGATCACACGGGTTGAAAACGACAGTGTGATGGTCGAGATTGCCGACAACGGACATGGCATCTCTGACGAAATTTTGGCGAACATTTTTGATCCGTTCTTCACCACAAAGCCATTGGGTGAAGGCTTAGGCTTGGGGCTGGAAGTTTCCAACCGGATTATCATTCAGCATTCTGGTTCGATTGATTTACAATCAAAACCCGGACAGACTCGTGTTATTGTTAGATTGCCGGTTCGGCACTCGAACACCTACTGAGTTAGCCTTTTTTATCTTGAGCCTTGAACATTGAGGAATGGAAATTATGCAAGCTTGTGAGCATTACCTTCAGCGCAAACCGGCGGCACCCCACGGTGTGGGTTGTGAAGAATGTCTAAAGTCGGGGGATCGTTGGGTACATTTGCGTGTTTGTTTAGAATGTGGGCAGGTCGGTTGTTGCGACTCATCAAAGAACAAACATGCCACGAAGCATTTTCATGCGACAAAACACCCGATGGTGAAATCGATGGAACCCGGCGAAGAATGGGCGTATTGTTACGTGGATGATCTGTTTTACGAAAACGGCTAGATTTATGTCGAGTGTGGGTCGGGCGCTGTTGCCGCCCCACGGCGGCAACAGCGTCCACCCCAACTTGATGCTAAATCGCCCGCTATAGGGCGATTTGCTTTTCTGGAGGATATTGTCTAATACATCTTCGGTGCGGAGGTATTCGGTGGTCAAGAATTCTTTGCGGGCGAGCGCCTCAAACCAATTTTGTCCACAGTAAGGCATGGAGAAATGGCTGTTTCGCCTCCGTAGCCACCACACAAAATTATGGGATGCGAGTTTTGTTGGACTGGGGTGCATTTCACTTTGGTGCGTCTCTATGATTTTATAATAAAACACTGAATCTAAGCCTGTGACTCAGGGGTTCAAACGGGCGGACATACGGCGCTCCAGCTTTCAGAGTCAGGTAACGTTCCCCATGCGCCTAGTCCGCACCCTACGATTCGCGATGGGAAACCATGGAGGTCGGCGAACCTCAAAAGCCAGCTTGATCCCCGCGCGGGATGGGGTGCCCACAACGGGGTG
>Ga0209181_10002317_pt1 | contig 31515 bp, 24 predicted proteins | sample MAT05_FD_187208 | JGI IMG/M metagenome (GOLD analysis project Ga0209181, IMG submission 187208) | Freshwater microbial communities from Lake Fryxell liftoff mats and glacier meltwater in Antarctica - MAT-05 (SPAdes) (version 2) | ecosystem: Environmental > Aquatic > Freshwater > Ice > Liftoff... | reverse complement strand
TGTGCGGCGGCCACCCGCGCGCCATGTTCGTCGGCGACCTTGCGCACCACTGCGAGACCGAGTCCGCTGCCGCGCGGCTTGCCGGTGCGGTAGGGCTCGAACCAGGTGTCGTCGAAGCCGGGCGGCAGGCCGCTGCCGCGGTCGCTGACCCGCAGTGCGACCTCGTGGCGAGCGCCAGCGTCGGCGACGGTGGTCGACAGTTCGATCTGCGGATCGTCGCCGGAGGCTTCGATCGCATTCTTGACCAGGTTGTGCAGCAGTTGGCGCACGCGGCCGGCGTCGGCACGCACCAGCGGATCGCCGGCATCGAGCGCGCGCACGATGCGCAGGCGCGGATCGTGTTCGTACAGGTCGAGCACCTCGGCGATCAGCGCATTCAGACGCAGCGGCTCGAGCTTGAGCTGCGGCGGGCGCGCGTAGTCGCCGAATGCGTTGACGAGGGTCTTCAGCGCTTCGACCTGATTGACGATGGTCGACGCGGCTTTCTCCAGCACCTGCGCATCGGCGGCGTCGAGTTTTCCGGCCAGCCGCAGCCGCAGACGCTCGGCACTGAGCTGGATCGGGGTGAGCGGGTTCTTGACCTCGTGCGCGAGACGCCGCGCGACTTCCGACCATGCAGCTTCGCGCTGGGCCTGGTTGAGCACGGTCTCGTCGTCGAACACCGCGACGAAGCCGGGCGCGCCGGCCGGCAACTGTGCGCCGCGCAACATCAGGATCTGCGCGATGTCGCTGCCTCCGGCATGCGGCAGGCGCAGCTCCTCGCGCCACTCGCGCACGCCTTCGGCGGCACGCGCGCGCAGAGCGGCGACCAGCGGCGTCAGCAGCGGCACTGCTTGCGCAAGCTCGGCCAGCGGCTGGCCCAGGTGTGGTCCGAGCTCGACGCCGAGAATGCGCGAGGCAGCGGGATTGGCGGTGCGCAGGACGCCTTGGCCGTCCCAGGTGAGCACGCCGGAACTCAGCCGGCCGAGCACGGTTTCCAGATATGCGCGCTGGCTTTCGGTGATTGCCTGCGACTCGCGCGCGCTGGCGCTGGCGGCATCCAGTTCGCGGCTCATGCGGTTGAACGATTCGGTCAAGAAGCCCAGCTCGTCGTCGCCGCTGGTCGCGATCTGCAGACCGTAGTTGCCGCGCGCGATATCGCGGGTGGCCTCGGCCAGGCGCGCAAACGGGGCGACCTGGCGACGGGCCACGCGCAGTGCGGCGAGCACTGCCAGCAGCAATGACAACAACAGCACCGCGCTCAGGATCAGGGTGAAGGTCAGCTTGAGTGAATCGCGCAGGAAAGCCAGCCGTTGGTAGTCGTTCCAGGTCGCCTCGATGTTGCGCGCCAGTGGCTGCATGGCGGCAGGCAGTGGGTAGATCGTGAGCAGGATCCGATCCGGCGGCAGCCCGCGCACGATGCGCACCACCAGCTCGTCGCCGAGCGGTTCGCTGCTGGCCTCGATGGTGCCCTCGCGCACGCGCAGCAGCACCGCGCTGTCGGGCGGGGTGGGCAGCAGCAGGCGTGGATCGGCCGCGGCCGCGGCGCGCAGCGTGCCGTCGGTGCCGAACACGGCGAACTGCAGGGCGCGGCTGGCATCGAGTTCCTGCTCGAGACTGGACTGCAGGTCGACGGCAGCGGCCACCCGCGTAGCGAGCGCTTCGCTGTCGGCGCGCGCGCGTGCGGTTTCATCGGCCAACCACAGACGCCCCAGCGCCAGCGCATCGTCCAGACCGCGCTCGATGCGCACGTTGAACCACGAATCGATGGTGGTGTTGAGAAAGCGCAGCGCGAAGCCGTACACCAGCAGCACCGGCGGCACCGCCAGCAGCAACAGGGCGATCGTCCAGCGCGTGGCCAGCCGCGCGCCCGGGGTGCGTGCGCGGCGTGCGCGCAGCAGCTCCCACACGCGGGCGGCGATCGCACCCAGCACCAGCGCCACTGCAGCAGCGGCGCCGCCGAGAATCCACAACCACCAGCGACCGAGCCGCGAGGTGTCGGCCTCGGCGTCGCCGGCGAGCAGCAGCACGGCCAGCAGCAGCCCGATCAGGGCCAGCGCTGGCAACAGGCCGAAGGCCCAGCGGATCAGCTGCCTGCGGTCCATCGATGCTCCGGGGGATTCATTCGCCAGCTCGACGACAACAACGCGGGCAGGCGCAGCGGCGCGGGCAGGGCATTCACATCGAGCGCCAACGCCAGCGTGCAGGTGGTGCCGTCGGCGAGCCCGGCCCACGATGCGTCCAGCGGCAGGCGTACCCGATCGAGTGCGGCCAGCAGCTGCGGCTGGCGCGCGAAGTAGCGCATCTGGCCGCTGTCGAGGTCGCGCAGCTGGTACTGCTGCGCCAAGGGCAGGTACCGCAATTCGATCCGGCGGCTGGTGTCGAGCGCCGGCATCGCATCCACGGTGCGCAGCCGCAAGCGCAAGGTCAGCGCAACGCCGCGATCGAGCGCGGCCAGCATCTGCGTGGACGGACGCAGGCGCAGGCTGGCGTCGAGCACCGGCTCTGGCGTACGCACGATGCGCGCACTCTCGATGCTGCCGCCACCGTGGCAGGCGCCCAGCAGCAGCAGCCATGGCAACAGCAGGCAGCGCACGCCGCGCATGCGCTCAGCGCGGCGCGAGGACCGCGTAGAAGAATCCATCGAGCGCATCATCGCCGGGAAAGTGCTGGCGCCCGGCGCCACTGCGCACGCCGAACCACTCGGGCACCACGTCGAGGACGTGCGCGCCGGGCGTGCGTGCAAGAAAGTCCGCGATCCGGCGTGCGTTTTCATCGGCCAGTACCGAGCAGGTCGCATAGACTAGCCGGCCCCCCGATGCGAGCAAAGGCCACAGGGTATCGAGCAGGCGGTCCTGCAGCCTGAGCATGCCTTCGATGTCCGAGGCGCGCCGCAGCAGGCGGATGTCCGGATGGCGGCGAATCACGCCAGTGCCCGAACACGGTGCGTCGATCAGAATCCGGTCGAACGGTTGGCGGTCCCACCAGATCAGCGGCGTGGTGGCATCCGCACCGCGCACCGTGGCATCCAGATGCAGGCGCTCGAGGGTCTGGCTCACGCGGGCGGCGCGCTCGGGTGCGGCATCCAGCGCCAGCAGCTGCAGGCTCGGTTCGCGTTCGAGCAGGTGCGCGGTCTTGCCCCCGGGTGCCGCACAGGCATCGAGCACGCGCATGCCAGGCTGTGCGTCGAGCAGTTCGACGGCCAGCTGGGCGGCACCATCCTGCACCGACACGCTGCCGCTGTCGAAGCCTGGCAGTGTGTGCACGTCGGCGGCCTCTTCCAGCAGCACGGCATCCGGCAGTTGCGGGTGCGGCTGTGCCGCAATGCCGGCCGCGGCCAGCTGTTGCAGATAGTCCGCGCGCGTGTGCTGGCCGCGATTCACGCGCAGGATCATCCGCGCCTGCGTGTTGTTGGCCGCGAGGATGCGCTGCCAGTCGCCCGGCCAGTCGTTGGCAAGCTGATCGATCAGCCAGCGCGGGTGCTGCCACTGCTGCACCGGATCGTGAGCGAGTGCAGCAAGCAAGGCGGTCGATTCGCGCTGGTAGCGGCGCAGCACCGCGTTGGCCAGTGCCGCCAGCCGCGGCCGACCCAGCGCGCGCACCGCGCCCACCGTGCTCGATACCGCAGCGTAGGCCGGCGTGATCTGCTGGTCGAGCTGGGCGATGCCGGCCAACAGCGCGGCATGCACCAGTGGATCGAGCCGACTGCCGCCCCGCGAGAGCAATGCCGCCAGCAACGCCTGATAGCGATGGATGCCGCGCAGGGTGGCAAAACAGATCGCGCGCAGCAGCCCGCGATCGCGCGCATCGGGCAGTTGCGCATCGGCCGCAGGCAGCACCGCGTCGAGTGCGCGGCCATCGAGCACCTGGGCGAGCACGCGCGCGGCCTGCGCGCGCGCATCGACCTGCTCGACTGCGAGGTTCACGGCAAGGTCGCGCCGCGCAGCGCCGGGCGCGCATTCAGATAGTCGCCGATCGCCATCGCGCGGCCGCCGGGACGCTGCACGCTGAGCAGGCGCAATGCGCCGACGCCGGTCGCGATGTCGAGGCCATCGCGCGATGCAGCCAGCACCCGACCGGGCGTGGTCGGTGGCGCATCGATGGCCTGTGCGGCGTGCACCCGGATGCGCTCGCCGTCGAGATCAAGCGCCGCGATCGGCCACGGCGTGAACGCGCGCACCTTGCGCGCGAGCACGACGGCCGGCTGGCCGAGGTCGAGCAGGGCTTCGGCCTTGTCGAGTTTCTTCGCGTAGGTCGCGCCGGCAGCCGGCTGCGCCTGTGCCACCGGGCGGATGCCTGCGCGCAACAGGGCCAGGCCATCCTTGAGCACCTGCGCGCCCAGGGCTGCAAGCCGGTCGTGCAGGGTCTGCCCGGTGTCGTCGGGCGCGATCGCGGTGTCGAGTGCCAGCAGCACCGGACCGGTGTCGAGGCCGGCCTCCATCTGCATCAGACAAACGCCGGTGCGTGCATCGCCGGCTTCGATGGCGCGCTGGATGGGTGCCGCTCCCCGCCAGCGCGGCAGCAGCGAGGCGTGCACGTTCCAGCCACCGAAACGCGGAATCGCCAGCACCGCCTTGGGCAGCAGCAGGCCGTAGGCGACCACGACCATCAGATCGGGCTTGAGCGCGCGCAGGGCGTCCTGCGCTTCGGGGCTCTTGAGTGATTGCGGCTGGTGCACCGCGATCTGATGGCGCTGCGCGAGCTTCTTGATCGGCGATGCGTGCAGCTGACGACCACGACCGGCGGGCCGGTCCGGTTGGGTCCACACCCCCACCACCGCATGCGGCCCGTCGAGGACCGCGGTCAACATCGGCACGGCGAAATCCGGGGTGCCGGCGAATGCGATGCGGAGCTGGGTCATGGGGCAGCGAGGCGGGTTGCGGGGGAGGGCGCAGCACTCAGGGTACAGGGCTCAGGGTACAGGGCTCAGTACAGGCCGGTTCGGCGCAGCGCGCGGTGGATCGGCACGCTTGCGGATCAGCGAAGCTGAGGTCGAACAGCGCAATCGGTCGACTACATCCGGGCCCTGTACCCCGGGCCCTGTACGCTGCTGCTAGATCGTATGCCGCCGCTGCTCGGCAGGCTCCATATCGTCGGCCTTTTCCTTGGCCGCCTTGGCCAGCCGCTTGCGCACCTGCTCGCGCTTGAATGGCGACAGGTAGTCGACGAACACCTTGCCGTCGAGATGATCGATCTCATGCTGCACGCATACGGCCAGCAAACCATCGGCCCAGCGTTCGAACGGCTGGCCGTGGCGATCGAGCGCCCGCACGTGGACGCGATCGGCGCGTTCGACGTCGGCGTAGATGCCGGGCACCGAGAGGCAGCCTTCCTGATAGGTCTTGGCCCCCTCGCGGGCCAGGATTTCCGGATTGATGAACACCAATGGCTCATCCTTGGCATCGGACACATCGATGACCATGAAGCGCCGGTGCACGTCGACCTGGGTCGCGGCCAGGCCGACGCCGGGCGCGGCGTACATGGTCTCGAACATGGCGTCGATCAGGAGCGCGAGATCGGCGTCGACGCGTTCCACGGGCTGTGCGCGGGTTCGCAGTCGCGGGTCGGGGAATTCGAGGATGGTGAGCTTGGACATGGGCTGAGAATGCGGCGGCAAGTGGCGGGATTCAAGCCGTCGACCGCAAGGCGCATGCCAGGCAGACCCGTTTCCGGCCGATGGGAAAAGCTGTGCGGTGCGTCAATTTGCGCCTCGCCGGAGATAGGTTACACTCAGGAACGCTTGGGGAATCAGGAATTTGGCCGCTATGTTTAAGCAAATCCTTGCAGTCTTGGCGGGAGCGGGTTTTGCGTGGGCGGTTTTTGCCGCCGACGTGGAGCTCAAGCAGGGCTATCCCGAAACCTACATTGTGCACAAGGGCGACACGCTCTGGGATATCTCGGGCAGGTTTCTGACCAAGCCGTGGCTGTGGCCGGAGATCTGGCAGGCCAATCCCCAGGTCGAGAATCCGCACCTTATCTATCCGGGCGACCGGCTCAATCTGATCTTTGTCGACGGTCAGCCGCGCCTGGTGATGGGCGAAAGACCGCCGTTCGGTCCGCGCATCCGCGCCGAACCGCTGTCGGATGCGACCACCGCGATCCCGCTGGGCAAGGTGCTGCCGTTCCTGACCAAGGTGCGGGTGATCGACCAGTCCGAGTACGACGGCTTGCCCTATGTGGTCGGGCTCGAAGAGGGCCGGCTGCGCGCGACCCCCGGACAAACCATCTACATCCGCGGCATCGATGCAGCCCCGGGCACCCGGCTGCTGATCGTGCGCGCGGTCAACGTGTATCGCGACGTGCCCGACAACACCGTGTGGGCCGATCAAAAGCGCCGCGTGGATGCCGAATGGGTGGAGTCCGATCCCGGGTTCAAGCGGCCTGCGTGGTACTGGCTGTGGTCGTTCAACTGGGGCGACACCCGCAGGGCCGAGTACCTCGGCACCGAGGTGCTGGAGATCGCCCAGGGCGAGGTGCTGCGCGGCGGCGACCCGAGCAGCGTGCTGCTGCAGGTAGCCGACAACGAAGTCCGGGTCGGCGACCGCGTCATCGTCGGTGGCTCGATGCCGTACGACCTCACGTTCTATCCGCGCGCTCCCGCATCGTTGCCGGACAATCTGCGCGTGGTTTCGCTGAGCCAGGCGTTGTCTTCTGCGGGCCCCGACCAGGTGGTGGCGCTGTCGCGCGGTGCGCGTGACGGCCTCGAAAACGGTCAGGTGTTCTCGATCTACCGTCCGGGCGAACAGGTCGTCGACCGCGTGAAGTATCCCGACGGCAGCCTGCGTCGCACCTTCTCGCCGGGCAGGACCGAGGTCACGCTGCCGGAGGAGTTCGTGGGCCACGCGATGGTATTCCGCACCTTCGACCGCATCAGCTATGCGCTGGTCGTCGATGCGATTCGTCCGGTCCAGCCGTACGACATCCTGCGCGAACCCGCGCGCTGACAGCAAGACGCGGCGTTTTCCTACATCCGGTGCGGATCGCGGCAGCTAGACTGCCGCGATGCCGCTGCCGGATCTGCCACCGCCACAAGTCGATGCCTGGCTGAGCCTGCTGCGCGCGCCGCGGCTGGGCGCACGCATGCTGCGCGATGCGCTGGCGCGGCATGGCGATGCGGCCACCGTGCTGCAGGCCGGACCGCGGGCATGGCGCGCGCTGGGCATCGATCCGGCCAACGACGACGCGCTGCTGCATCCACGCCAGCAGGCCGAGGATCGCGCGTGGCTGGAACAACCCGGCCAGCATCTGATCGTGTTCGGCAGCGCGGACTATCCGCCGCTGCTGGCCCGTGCACCCGACCCGCCGGCGGCCCTGTGGGTGCGCGGCGATCCCACCGTGCTGTGGCTGCCGCAGTTGGCGATCGTGGGTGCCCGCAGCGCCAGCGCCGGCGGGCTGGCCAATGCGCGCGATTTCGCGGCCACCTTTGCGCGCGGCGGGCTGGTGGTCACCAGCGGGCTGGCCGAAGGCGTCGATGGCGCCGCGCATACGGCCACGCTGGATGCCGGGGGCTCGACGATCGCGGTCTCCGGTACCGGCGTGGATGTGGTGTTTCCGCGCCAACATGCGCAGCTGGCCGCGCGGATCGCCGCGCAAGGCGCGCTGGTGTCGGAGTTCGCACTCGGCACCGACGGCCGCGCCGCACACTTTCCGCGCCGCAACCGGATCATCGCGGGGCTGAGTCTGGGCACCTTGGTGGTCGAGGCGGGCCTGCGCTCGGGCACCCTGATCACCGCGCGCTGTGCCAGCGAGGCCGGGCGCGAGGTGTTCGCGATTCCCGGCTCCATCCACAATCCGCTCGCGCGCGGCTGCCATCGCCTGATCCGCGACGGCGCGAAGCTGGTCGAAAGCGCGCAGGATGTGCTCGACGAGCTCGGCCCGCTGGCGCGCGAATTGGGCGCCGATCTCGCCCAGCGGCTGGCTGCAGCACCAGCACCGACGGCGCACGCGTCGCGGCCGGGTGCCCGGCAGACGCAGGATCCGGAATACGCCGCCCTGCTCGCAGCACTCGGCCATGATCCCCTGCCGATGGATGAATTGGCCGCCCGCACCGGGTTGACCGTGGCCAGCCTATCGAGCATGCTCCTGATGCTGGAACTGGACGGGGTTGTGGTTTCCGGGCAAGGCGGACACTATTGCTTGGGTTCCAAGACCCGCTGAGTTCGTGGGCCGACCGCCACTGGGCGGCGCCCTGCAGACCGGAGCTGGCTCCATCGAGCCGCAAGCCGGCCGGCGCAGTTCGCGGCCGCGGCATTGGGCCCGTGCAGTACAGGATCACGCAGGACCGGATGATGAAAGAAAACGTACTGGACGTCCTGGTCTACTTGTTCGAACACTTCATCTATGCGGAAAACGAAACCGCACGCGACCGCGACACCTTGAACGACGAGCTGCAGCAGGCGGGCTTTTCGTCCGGCGGCATCAACCAGGCCTTCGAGTGGCTCGAAGAGCTCGAACGCCGACGACCCACGGCCGCAGCGCCGGTCGGTCCATCCGGCCCGGTACGCGTGTTCGCCAGCGCCGAGATCGACAAGCTCGACGCTGACAGCCTCGGCTTTCTGATGTTTCTCGAGCAGCAGGGCGTGCTCGACAGCGCCCGTCGCGAACTGGTGCTCGACCGCGTGATGGCGCTGGAAGTCGATGAATTGGCGGTCGACGACCTGAAGTGGGTGGTGCTGATGGTGCTGTTCAACCAGCCCGGACAGGAAGCCGCATTCGCGTGGATGGAGAACCACCTGCTCGAGGGCGGGGGCGAAGTCCTGCACTGACGGGTTTCAACGCGGCAGCACTTGACCGGCGGTCCATGCGGGACCCAAGCTCGAGCGATCAAGGAGGTAGCGCAGGAATCGACGCGGACCACCGCGGCACCCTTGCGCACCGCATGGCGGCTTGCTTTTGGCACTCCGCGCGGCCTGCGGCTGCGAACGCTTATACGCGACGCTGCTTGACATCCGCTCGGGCCCTGTGTCTTGCTGAAAAAAGGAAAGGCCGTCCGGCCGCCTTCGTGTCGCCACCTGCGCCACGCACTTTGCGTACCCGATGGACCGCCCGCCCCATGGCCAAGAATCTGCTCATCGTCGAGTCGCCTGCCAAGGCCAAGACGATCAACAAGTACCTCGGCAAGGACTTTCTGGTTCTGGCCAGCTATGGCCATGTGCGCGACCTGGTGCCGCGCGAAGGTGCTGTGGATACCGAGCACGATTTCGCGATGCGCTACGAGCTGATCGAGAAGAACGAAAAGCACGTCGAGGCGATCGTCAAGGCCGCCAAGCAGGCCAAGGCGCTGTATCTGGCCACCGACCTCGATCGCGAGGGCGAGGCGATCAGCTGGCACATCGCCGAGATCCTGCGCGAGCGCGGACTGCTGGAAGGCCGCGAACTGCATCGGGTGACCTTCGGCGAGATCACGCCCAAGGCAGTGGCCGAGGCGATGGCGCATCCGCGCAAGGTGCTGTCGAATCTGGTCAACGCGCAGCAGGCGCGCCGCGCGCTGGACTATCTGGTCGGCTTCAACCTGTCGCCGGTGCTGTGGCGCAAGGTGCAGACCGGGCTGTCGGCCGGGCGCGTACAGTCGCCGGCACTGCGCATGATCGTGGAGCGCGAAGAACAGATCGAGCGCTTCAAGCCGCAGGAATACTGGACCCACGCCGCGCAGTGCGCGCATCCGCAGCAGGCTTTCGATGCGCGCCTGACCCGCTACGCGGGGCAAAAGGTCGAGAACAACGTCAAGGAAAGCCGCTTCAGTTTCCGCGATGGTACGACCGCGGAGCGGGTGCGCGAGGAAGTGCTTGCCGCCGCCGTGGCGCAGTCGGCCGATCGCGCATCGCCCGAGCTGATTGTCGCGGCGGTCGAGAGCAAGCAGCGCCAGCGGCGTGCGGCCGCGCCCTTCATTACCTCCACCCTGCAACAGGAAGCCGCGCGCAAGCTGGGTTTTTCGACCCAGCGCACGATGCGCATCGCGCAGAAGCTGTATGAAGGCGTGCCGCTGGGCGATGAAGGCCAGGTCGGGCTGATCACCTACATGCGAACCGACTCGGTGAACCTGTCGCTGGATGCGATCACCGAACTGCGCGAGCTGATCCCGCAGCGCTTCGGGCCCAAGGCCCTGCCGCCAGCACCCATCGTCTATCAGTCGAAATCGAAGAACGCGCAGGAGGCCCACGAGGCGATCCGGCCGAGCTCCGCGCTGCGCGCGCCCGACAGCGTGGCGCGCTTTCTCGATCCCGACCAGGCCAAGCTGTATGAGCTGATCTGGAAGCGCACGGTCGCCTCGCAGATGGCGCCGGCCCTGCTCAACACCGTATCGGTCGATCTGGCTGCCGGCGCTGAGCATATGTTCCGGGTCAGCGGTACCACGGTGATCGAGCCGGGCTTCCTTGCCGTCTATGAAGAAGGCAAGGATGCGCGTACGGAAGAGGACGACGAAGAAGGTCGTCGCCTGCCGGCGATGCGCCAGGGCGAGCGCGTGCCACTGATCGCGTTGATCGCCGAACAGCACTTCACCGAGCCGCCGCCGCGCTACTCGGAGGCGAGTCTGGTCAAGGCGCTGGAAGAGCACGGCATCGGGCGTCCGTCGACCTACGCCTCGATCATCCAGACCCTGCTCGCGCGCGAGTACGTGCTGCTCGACAACCGCCGTTTCCGACCGACCGATGTCGGCCGCGTGGTGGCGAAGTTCCTGTCCAACCATTTCACCCAATACGTCGACTACGACTTCACCGCCAAGCTCGAAGACGAGCTGGATGCGGTCAGTCGCGGCGAGGAGGAGTGGGTGCCGCTGCTGCGCAAGTTCTGGACACCGTTCAAGGCGATGGTGGTCGACAAGATGGAGTCGGTGACCACCGACGAGGCGAAGGCGGCACGCGCACTCGGCAAGGATCCGGTCAGCGGCAAGACCGTCTCGGTGCGTCTGGGCCGCTACGGCGCATTCGCGCAGATTGGCCTTAAGGAAGACGGCGATACGCCGAAGTATGCCTCGCTGCGTGCGGGCCAAAGCCTGCACACGATCACCCTGCCGGATGCGATGGAGCTGTTCAAGTTGCCGCGCAATCTGGGCCCCAACGAAGCCGGTGAGGATGTGGTCATCGGCGTGGGGCGCTTCGGACCGTTCGTGAAAATCGGCGCGATCTACGCTTCGCTCAAGCCCGAGGACGACCCGTACACGATCGAACTGCCGCGCGCACTGGCGCTGGTGGCCGAGAAACTGGAGCTGGCTGCCAATCGCCTGATCGCCAGCTTCGATGAAGGCGCGATCCAGGTCCTCAACGGCCGCTATGGCCCTTACATCACCGACGGCAGCAAGAACGCGCGCATCCCGAAGGATCGCGAGCCGAAGTCGCTGACCCGCGACGAGTGCGCGGCATTGCTGGAGGCCGCCCCAGTCAAATCCGGCCGCGGTCGGTTCGGTCGCAAGGGCGATGGCGGTGCGGGCAAGAAATCGGCCGCGCGCAAGGCGCCGGCGAAGAGGGCTGTTGCCGCTGCGGCATCAGCCAAGGCCCCGGCGAAAAAGGCGCCTGCCAAGCGCGCACCGGCGAAAAAGAAAACCGCGGCGGCGAAAAAGGCGGCGAAAAAGGCCGCACCGCGCCGGATTGCGCCGAAGGCCACCGAGCCTGCCTGAGCGGCTATGGGAGCTGCGATGGCAGCGATCGGGGTCGCGGCGCACCCCTGAGAGGTTGCTGTCGCCGGCATGCCGGCTCCCACAACGCGGAACAACTGCCGCAGCCAGAAGCGCAAGTCCGCGATCGCGCATCCTGCGCAAGGCAGGTCGTCCCGACCTGCCCTAGGAGATTGAACACTGGCCAGGCATTGTGTTCCCGCGGTGGGAACTGCCACGGCAGCGACCGGGGTCGCGGCACTCCCGATCAGACGAAAGTGTGCACGCCTTCGATCTCGATCAGCAGCTCCCGACGGCAGATGTCGCCGTGCAGGATCATGAACGGCAGACCCGCGCCGTAGCGCGAGAGCAGTCGCGCCGAGACCACCGATGCATCGTGCGCTGCACGTACATAAACCCGCAACAGACTGTGTGCGCCAAGGCTTGCGGCGACACCCAGATGCTGGCCGGCGCGTTCGATCAGGGTGTCGATATGGCTCAGGGTCTCGTCCATCTGCGCGAGCACATCGGAATGCGCGGAAGCATGCCCGACTACGCTGGCGGTGCCCGAGACCAGCAGCAGCGGCGGTGCTGCCCAATCGAGCAGCATCGCGCGCGAAAAGCCCGGTGCGGTAGGACCATACTCGCGCGGATAGCGCCAGGCGCTGGTCTGGCGCGGATTCTCGATCGCCACGCCGGGCCTGCGCGCTGCCAGGAAGTGCAGCTGCAGCGTCTGTGCGCTGGCCGGAATGCCGATCGCCGTAGCCGCGGCGTAGCCATGCACGGGTGGGCTCGGAATCACCCGCGCGCGGCCGACACAGAATTGCCGATAGCGCTCGCGATCGCCCTCGCCCTCGTTGATCGCACCGAACCAGTTCCATACCCGCAAAAGGTGCGGAAAGCCGAACCGCGCGCAGGCGTCGGTCATCGCCCGGTAGCCGCGCTCGGCCGCGCGCATGGCGCCGGTCGGCGTATCGTCGACCTGCAGCGCGCCGAACAGCACGTCCTCGGTCCAGGCCAGCGACATCGCCGGCGAATCGTCGCGGTGTACCGCGCCGCCGGTGCGCCAGAACTCGGTCCGCGAGGTGCCGCCCAGCCACGCCAGCGGCAGCACCGTCGGATGCACCAGCTTCGCCGCTCCGCGCTCGGTGGCCAGTACCGCAAGATGCCGATCGTCGTCCGGCGGTGCCCATGCCGTGACCCGCACGGGTCCGCGCGCGGATGGCAGGTCGGCAGGCTCGGGCAGTGGCGTAATGGCGCTCATGGGGCCGCGTAGTCTAACTGCCTCGACCCGGTTACGCTTTCCACTTCGACCTTTGCCTACGACCATGCACGCCCCCAGCCCCACGACCCCCGGTGCCGAGCAGATCGCCGCCGTCGAGCACTACCTGACCGACCTGCAGGACCGGATCTGTGCCGCCATCGAGCTTGTCGATGGCAAGGCGCGCTTCCAGCAGGACCGCTGGCAGCGCAGCGAGGGCGGCGGCGGCCGTTCGCGGGTGCTGGTCGATGGCGCGGTGTTCGAGCAGGCCGGCATCGGATTCTCGCGGGTGGAGGGCGCGCGCATGCCGGCCTCGGCCACCGCGCACCGCCCGGAGCTGGCCGACAAGTCGTGGCTTGCGATGGGCGTGTCGCTGGTGTTCCATCCGCGCAATCCCCACGTGCCGACCACCCACATGAATGTGCGCATGTTCATCGCCCAGGGCGAGGGTGCGCCCGTGTGGTGGTTCGGCGGCGGCTTCGACCTCACGCCCTGCTATGTGTTCGAAGACGATGCCCGCCACTGGCACCAGACCGCGCAGCGCGCCACCGCGCCGTTCGGCGATGCGCTGTATGGCGCGCACAAGAAATGGTGCGATGAGTACTTCTTCCTCAAGCACCGCAATGAAACCCGCGGCGTGGGCGGGCTGTTCTTCGACGATCTCAACCAGTGGCCGTTCGAGCAATGTTTCGCCTACCAGCGTTCGGTGGGCGATCATTTCATCGAGGCCTATCTGCCGATCGTCGAGCGTCGCAAGGATTTGCCCTATGGCGACCGTGAGCGGCAGTTCCAGCTGTACCGGCGTGGGCGCTACGTGGAGTTCAATCTGGTCTGGGATCGCGGCACCCTGTTCGGCCTGCAAAGCGGCGGCCGCACCGAATCGATCCTGATGAGCCTGCCGCCGCTGGTGCGTTGGGAATACGGCTACCAGCCCGCGGCGGGCAGCGCAGAAGCGAAGCTCAATGAGTACCTCAAACCGATCGATTGGCTCGCGCGCTGAGCCACAGCGCGCCCTGCATTCGCTGTAGCAGCGCGCCGTGCGCGCGACCGCGGCGATCGGCCGCGCCGTGCAACCCCGAATGGCACGGTCGCGCACAGGGTGCACGCGTGCACCAGCACCGTGCGCTAGGCCGCGCCCGTGGCGGCGAACGTGCCGCGCAGGCGGCGGAAGACTGACCGCACGGCGCGCCAGAGCTTCGGCAGCAGCCACGCGACCAGCAGCAGGAACAGCACCAGCATCACCAGGAACACCCACGGATGCTGGAAGGCGAGGAACAGACCCGCCAGCACCACGCCGTCCTCGGTGAAACTGGCCAGCCAGTTGCTGACCGGCTCCGGCGAGTGATTGATCGCCGCCCGCGAGCCGGCCTTGGTCAGATGCGTGCCGGAAGTGATCGCACCGCCGATCAGGGCGGCCGCCAGCTGTGCGCCCGCGCCGTAGTCGTCGAGCGCACCCCACGCCAGCAGCATTCCCGCAGGAATACGCACGAAGGTCTGCAGCGCATCCCACAGCGAGTCGAAGGCCGGCACCTTGTCGGCGATGAACTCGCCGATCGTCAGCACGCCCGCCGCCCACAGCACCCAGTCGGTTTCGATCAGGGCCAGCGCCTGCGGCAGCGCGATGTAGTCGAAGCGCGCGAGCAGTCCGACCAGCAGCACCGTGGCGTACAGCCGGATGCCCGAGGCCCAGGCCAGGCCCCCGGCGATCGCGATCTGGGACAGTAGTTCCATGCGCGCAAGGGTAACCGTTCATTACCGCCCTGCAAGAGCGAAGGGTCACGCCCTTCAGCGGTCGTTGGGCACCGCGCTGCAAGCGCGCAGGGTCACGCCCTTGATCCGTCGTTCGGTACTGGGCCGCAGAGGCTCGCTATCCCGCCGCCACCCGATTGCGACCCTCGTGCTTGGCCCGGTACAGCGCCGCATCGGCGCGCTTGAGCACGGCCCCCAGTGAGTCCTTCGCGCCCGGCAGCGCGGTGGCGACCCCCGTGCTGATGGTGACCCACAGCGGCGCGACCGCGGCTTTTATCGGGCTGCCGCCGACCGCAGTGCGCAGGGCCTCCGCCAGCGCCTGGGCGATCTCGGCATCGGTATGCGCCAGCACCACCACGAATTCCTCGCCGCCGTAGCGGGCCACCACGCCGCCCAGGGTGGTGGCGTGGCGCTGCAGGCGCTGCGCGATCTCACGCAGGCAGTCGTCGCCTGCAGCATGGCCGTAGCGGTCGTTGATCTGCTTGAAGTGATCGACATCGATCATCAGCAGCGACAGTGGCTCCCGCCGCGTGCTGGTGGTTTTCCACGCTTCGAGCAGCACCTGGTCGAGGCAGCGCCGGTTGTACAGGCCGGTCAGCGCGTCGCGCAGGCTCATGTCCTTGAGCATTCCGTGCAGCTCGCCGAGCCGCTGGCCGGCCTCTTGGAGTGCCGCACCGCGCTCGCTGAGTCGCTGTTCGAGCTGTGCGATGCGTTCGAGAGACGCCGCTGCAGTGCGCGACTGCCGATGCAGCAGCCACAGCGCGATGCCGCCCAGCAGCACGCCAAGCGCCAACGCGATCTGTACCCCCCATTGCGCCAATGGCATGCGCGTCTCCCCCGCCCCCACGGCGAGTTCGCGCGCGCATCCTACCCGGTTGTGCGCCAATCCACCCGATCGGTCGATCCGGGTGCCCGGCAGGCTGCTAGAGCAGCGGCTCGAGCAGCGTCCACACGTGCTCGAGGATGCGCGGCTGCGCGGCGGCTACCGGATGCAGGTTGTCGGGCTGGAAGGCGTCGCGCTCGCGCGCGATCGGCTCGAGCAGGAACGGCAGCAGCGGCAGCGCGTGGCGCTGCGCGAGTTCGCGGTACATGGAGCGGAACTGGGTGGTGTATTCGGGGCCGTAGTTGGGCGGGATCTCCATCCCGATCAGCATGACCTGCGCATCGGCGGCCTTGGCCGCGACGATCATGCGCTCCAGATTGGCCTTGGCGAGGTCCATCGGCAGCCCGCGCAGGCCGTCGTTGGCGCCCAGTTCGATCAACAGCAGGGCGGGCCGGTTCTGGGCGAGCGCGGAGTCGATGCGTGCCACCCCGCCGGCGGTGGTCTCGCCGCTGATGCTGGCGTTGACCACGGTCCACTGCGGATGCTTGAGCGCCAGGCGCTCGCCGAGCAGGCTCACCCAGCCCTCGGATGCCGCCAGACCGTAGGCTGCCGACAATGAATCGCCCATGACCAGCAGCACCCGCGGGGACGCCGCTGCGAGCGCGATGTTGGCCCACGCGAGGCAGCAGAAAATCACCGCGACGAAACGTTCGCCCGCCTTGCGCCATGCTGTCGGACTTGCCCGCAGCCGCGAACGACCCCATTCCACTGCCATGCGCATCGATCCTTCCATTGCCTTGCCTGATCCCGCCGCGAGTATGGCGCCTGTCGCGATGCTCGAGGTATCGCGGCTGAGCAAGCGCGTAGTGCTGCCGGAACGTGAATTGACCATTCTCGACGATGTAAGTTTCACCATCGACCGCGGTGAAGCGGTCGCCATCGTCGGCGCATCGGGCTCGGGCAAATCGACCCTGCTGTCGCTGATGGCCGGGCTCGACTCGCCATCCGCGGGTGAAGTCCGGCTCGGTGGCACCACGCTGTCGGGGCTCGACGAGGATGGGCGTGCGCGCCTGCGCGGCGAACAGGTCGGATTCGTGTTCCAGAGCTTCCAGCTGCTGCCCTCGCTGACCGCGCTGGAGAACGTGATGCTGCCGATGGAGCTGGCCGGGGTCGACGAGCCGGAGCCGGCCGCGCGCGAGATTCTGGGTCGGGTGGGCCTGGGCGATCGGCTCTCGCACTACCCGCGCCAGCTGTCCGGTGGGGAGCAGCAGCGCGTGGCGATTGCGCGCGCCTTTGTTGCGCGTCCCGGCGTGCTGTTCGCCGACGAGCCGACCGGCAATCTCGACACCGTCACCGGCACCGCAGTCGCCGACCTGCTGTTCGGCTTGAACGCCGAGATCGGCACCACCCTGGTGGTGGTCACCCACGATGAGCGACTGGCTGCACGCTGTGGGCGGCGGATCCGGCTCGCGGGCGGGAGGATGGTGGCATGAGGCAGGAGCGGCGAATGGCGAATGGCGGATGGCGAATGGGAAGGCGCGCCAGCCGGAGCGTACCCGCGGCGGCGGCGGCCCAGGGCCTGTTTTCCCCTTCGCGATTCGCCATTTGCCATTCGCCGGACTGAGATTCGCCAACGACCCGATGGATCACCACCGCCCCCGCCCCTTCCGCCTGGCCTGGCGCCTGCTCAAACGCGATCTCGCGTCCGGCGAGGTGCGCGTGCTGCTGGCCGCGCTCATCCTGGCGGTGACTGCGGTGACGACGGTGGGCTTCATCACTGATCGCGCCGAGCGTGCGCTGGCGACAGAGTCGAATCGACTGCTCGGCGGTGATGCGATCCTGCGCTCCGATGCCCCGATCGGCGAGAACCAGCTTGCCTGGGCACAGGCGGCGGGGCTGCGCAGCGCGCAGACGGTGTCGTTCAACTCGATGGTGCGGGCGAGCGCCAATTTGCGCCTGGCCGATATCAAGGCGCTGGGCGAGGGCTTTCCGCTGCGCGGTCGCTTCGTGTTGATCGATCGCGAGGGCGCGCCTGAACGGGCCGGGGACGCAGTTCCCGCCAGCGGTTCGCTGTGGCTGTCGCGTGCCGGCGCGCAGGCGCTGGGTGCGACAGTTGGCGATACGGTCAATCTCGGCACGGCGCAGTTCACGCTGTCGGCGCTGGTGACCCAGGAGCCCGACGCCGCGCTGGACTATTTCAACACCGCACCGAAAGTCTTCATCAACTTGGCCGACCTGCCGGCCACTGGATTGATCCAGGAAGGCAGCCGTGTCGGATACCGGCTCGTGGTGGCCGGCGACCCGGGTGCAGTGGAAGGCTTCGTGCGCGCAGCGCGGGCCGGCCTGGATCGCGGGCAGCGTCTGGAGACCATCCAGGACGCACGACCCGAAGTGCGCGCAGCGCTCGAGCGCGCGGATCGTTTTCTCGGCCTCGCCGCGCTGGTCAGCGTGGTGCTCGCCGCGGTCGCGGTGGCGATGGCGGCGCGCCGTCACACCCAGCGTCATCTGGACGGCTGCGCGGTGATGCGCTGCCTCGGTGCCAGCCAGCGCACCATCGCGATCGTGTACATCGGCGAGCTTATGTGGTTGGGCATCATCGCCAGCGTGTCGGGCGTCGCCATCGCGCTGGTGATCCAGGCGGCGGTTGGTTGGCTGCTGTCGCAGGCGCTGGGGCTTGCCATTCCGCCGCCCGGTGCGCTGCCGGCGGTGCAAGGATTCGCGGTCGGACTGACCGTATTGCTGGCCTTCGCGGTACCGCCCGTACTGGCGCTGCGGCGGGTGCCTGCATTGCGCGTGCTGCGCCGCGATGTCGGCGACACCGAGGCGAGCGCGCTGATCACCGCCATGGCGGGGCTGGCGGGACTGGCAGCACTCGTGTGGTGGAAGGCGGGCTCGCCGCAACTGGGCACGGCAGTGCTGCTCGGCATCCTCGCCACGCTGGCCGCACTCGCAGGCTTGGCGCTGCTGCTGATCGCGGTGCTGCGCAGGGTCCGCGGCAGACTGCGTGGCCCATGGCGCTATGGGCTGGCCAATGTGAGTCGGCGTGCCGGTGCATCGGTGGCGCAGATCAGTGCGCTGGGTCTGGGCCTGATGGCGATCCTGCTGCTGACCCTGGTGCGCACCGACCTGCTCGCACGCTGGCAGGACGAGCTGCCGGCCGACGCGCCGAATCGTTTCGTGATCAACGTGCAGCCCGATCAGGCGCAGCCGGTGCGCGAATTCCTGCGCGATGCGGGCGTGGTCGATCCGCAACTGTGGCCGGTGGTGCGTGGACGCCTGACCGCAGTCAACGAACAGCCGGTGAGTGGGGCGGACTATGCTGCGCGCGGCATGCGCTCGCAACGGCTGGCCGAGCGCGAGTTCAATCTGAGCCAGGCCGCAGACTTCGGCGCCGACAACACCCTGGTGGCGGGCAGCTGGTTCGCCGACACCGCAGCGGCATCGCCACAGATCAGCGTCGAGGAAGGCATCGCCGAGGCGCTCGGCTGGAAGCTCGGCGATCGGGTGCGCTTCGACATCGCCGGCCGGCCCTGGGAAGCGACCATCACCAGCTTGCGCAAGGTCGACTGGGGCAGCTTCCGTCCGAATTTCTTCGTGGTCGGATCGCCCGGATCGCTCGATGACTATCCGATGAGCTACATCACCTCGATCCACGTCCCGGCGGACAATCGCGGCGCATCCGATCAGCTGGTGTTGCGCTTTCCGAACCTGTCGGTGATCGATATCGAAGCGGTATTGACCCAGGTGCGATCGACCGCCGACCAGGTGTCCAAGGCGGTGGAGTATGTCTTCTACTTCACGCTGGCCGCCGGCCTGCTGGTGTTGATCGCCGCGGTCACCGCGACCCAGGACGAACGTCTGCTGGAAGGCGGCGTGATGCGCGTGCTCGGCGCCAACCGGCGCCAGCTACGCCTCGCGCAGCTGACCGAGTTCGTCGCCATCGGCCTGCTGGCCGGTCTGGTCGCCGCGGTCGCGGCCAGCATCCTCGCCGGCGTGATCGCCACCCAGGTGTTCGATATGCCATGGGTTTGGGATTGGCGCCTGCCAGCACTCGGCGGCGCGCTCGGCATGCTGGCCGTGACCGTGACCGGCATGCTGGCTACACGGCGCATCGTGGCCACCCCTCCGGCGCAGACCCTGCGCGCGCTCGGGAACATCTGAAGCGGTCGCCAGCGGGCTGAATTGCCGGCAAATGCGGCTGAAATCCCGACCAACGCGACGAGCAACGGGCACCGCGCATGCGAGACTCCGGACCATCATCCGGGAGATGCCATCATGCGCTGGATCATGCTCGCGGTATCGCTGCTGGGCTTTGTGATCAGCTTCGGTACGCAGTCCATCGGGGTACTCGTGCTGGGGCTGCTGCTCGCCCTCGGTGGCATGGTGGGCGCGGTGTTCGCGTTCGCAGCCGCGCGGGTCGAGTCGGTGTCGCAGGCGCAGTCGAGCCGCGAGCTGTCGGTCCTGCTCGATGCGAAGAAGCTCAATGTGGCGCCGGAGGCGCGTGCCAAACCCGCGCAGCTGCCGGCACAGCCAGCAGCGCGACCACCTGCGCGGCATGAGCAGCAACGGGCCGAGCGTGGCGTCGAGATCGATTTTCGCGTCGGCGCCTATTCCACTGCAGGCGCGAAGTCTGGTAATCGCACCGCGCACGAGCGTGCTCGCTCGGATACCGCCGGCGACAGTGGTGGGACTGTTGGCGGGAGTGGCGGCGACTGAGCACCCGCGGCGCGCCGCGCTGAGCGCGCGACTGCGGCGGCAGTTCAGCTGCCAGCGGCAGTCGGCAGCCAGCCCTGGGTAAAGGCCAGAATGTAGATTGCCACGCGCAGCAGCAGCAGCAGCGCGAACGCCCACCAGCCGATGTGCGCGTCGGGAATCATGCGTGGCAGCAGCGCGCGCGTAGGCACCAGGATCGGCGCCAGCACGCGGGTAAAGAAGCGATAGACGAAGTTGCCCTGCGCATTGCCGCCGACGATCAGCCACAGCACGGCGCGCCCGACCAGGGTCCACATCAGCAGGGCCAGCACGAAATTCAGCAGTGCATACATGGGCCGACGTTAGCGTGCAGGCAAGTTTTGGAGAACACGACGCCGGGTCGAGCCCGGCGTCGTGCTTGGCGCGACCGACCCGAAGCGCTCGGGCCGGCGTGACCGATGCCGCTCAGGCTTTCGCCATCCGCGGGTAGCGCAGGTTCTCCACCATCGCCTTGATCTCCGGCGAGGTATCGCGGGTCAGCAGCGAGACCACGATCATGGTCAGCATGCCGGCGGGCATGCCGAAAATGCCGCCGCTGATCGCGTTGATGCCGAACCAGCGACCATCGACGCCCGGATTGGCCGGTGTCGGGCCCGGATCGGGGAAGAAACCCACACCCAGCAGGGCGTTGAAGTTCCAACCCACGCCGGCGATGTAGTAACCGGCCAGCAGGAAGCCCACCAGCATGCCGGCGATCGCGCCGGCCTTGTTGGCACGCTTCCAGAACACGCCGAGCACCAGCGCCGGAAAGAACGCCGAGGCTGCCAGCGAGAAGGCCTGACCGACCAGCTGCAGGATCGTCGCTGGCGCGTGGATAGTGGCGTAGGCGGCGATCGCGGCGAGGGCTACCAACATCACGCGGGCGATGGTCAGACGCTGCGTCACCGACGAGTTGGGGTTGACGATCTTGGTGTAGAAATCGTGCGAGAGCGCATTCGACATCGTCAGCAACAGGCCATCGGCGGTCGACAGTGCCGCGGCCAGACCACCGGCCGCGACCAGGCCCGAGATCACATACGGCAGGCCGGCGATTTCAGGGGTGGCAAGCACGATGGCATCGCCGTGCAGCCACAACTCCTTCAACTGCACGATGCCGTCGCCGTTGCCGGCCGCGGTGCAACCCTTGATGGTGGTGGCCGCATCGACCGCATCGCACACCGCGACCACGCCGATCTTGCCCCAATAGGCGACCCACTGCGGCAGTTCGGCCAAGCCCTTGCCGATGACATCGGTGTATACCGCGTGCTTGGCGAACACCGCATACGCCGGGGCGGTGAAGTACAGCAGGCAGATGAACAGCAACGCCCAGCCCACCGAGGTGCGCGCATCCTTCACCGAGGGCACGGTGTAGAACCGCATCAGCACGTGCGGCAGGCCGGCGGTGCCGACCATCAGGCAGAAGGTCAGGGCCATGAAGTTGGCCATATCGGTGCGGGTGAACGGCTGCACGTGGCCGGCGACGACCCCGAACTGCTGTTCGAGCACGGCGATCTGCTCCAGCACGCCGCCGTAGGCGAGCTGCGGGATCGGATTGCCGGTCACCTTGATCGACATCCACACCGCCGGGATCAGATAGGCCACGATCAGCACGATGTACTGCGCGACCTGGGTCCAGGTCACCGCGCGCATGCCGCCAAGCATCGAGCACACCAGCACGCCGCCGAGGGCGGCGATAATGCCGTACATCATCTCGATGCCGAGGAAGCGGCTCATGATCAGGCCCGCGCCCGACAGCTGCGCCATCAGGTACACGAACGAGACCACGATCGCGCAGACCACGCCGATCAGGCGGATCGAATTGCCACCGTAGCGCGCGCCGAGGAAGTCCGGGATCGTGTATTGGCCGAACTTGCGCAGGTAGGGCGCTATCAGCAGTGCGACCAGCACATAGCCGCCGGTCCAGCCCATGATGAAGGCCAGCCCGTCGTATCCCTGCACGTAGAGCGTACCGGCCATGCCGATGAACGAGGCCGCACTCATCCAGTCCGACGCCGTCGCCATGCCGTTGAACACCGCCGGCACCCGGCGGCCCGCGACGTAGTACTCGTCGGAGTTCATGGTGCGGCTCATGAAGCCGATCATCGCGTACAGACCGATCGTCGCTGCCAGGAACACATAGCCGATCGTGCGATCGGACAGATTCATGTAGTGCTCGAGCAGTGCCAGCACGATCACGAAGGCCAGGAAGCCCCCCGTATACATTCCGTAGATGCGCGGCAGCCGCGAAATGAAGTCACCACCGGTGGCGGTTGCCATGCTCAGTCCTCCTCCGCTACGCCGAACTCGCGATCGAGCCGATTCATGTAGCGCGCGTAGTAGACGATGAGGATCAGATAGATCACCAAAGCGCCTTGCGCGCCCATGTAAAACGCGAATGGAAAACCGAAGAACTTGAAGTTGTTCAGCGGTACGGCGAAGAACGCCACCACATAGGTGACCACGAACCAGATCGCGAGCAGAATCGCGGTGAGCCTGACGGTACGCCGCCAGTACTCCGCGCGGCGGGCATTCACGCCCTCGGTACCTGTTGCCATGAGCCTTCCTCCCAGGGTTTTGGCGCGCCGGTTGGACGCGCCGCTCGCATGCCGACTCGCGACGGTATGCATAGTGCGATGCTGTCGCCGGCAACACCTGCAATGCCATTGAACTTTCGGTTAAAACTTTTGCTACCGTGCCACACCTCAAGCGCGGGTGTGCTGCCGGACTGCCCGTCGAGCATCGATTGAAGGACGGGCGCATGCCTGCCAGCGGCAGGCATGCGCCCATCCACTTCGCGCTCAGAACGAATAGCGCGCGACCAGGTGCAGACGCTTCAGTTCGCCCTCTGCACCGCTCTTAAGTTCGCGGTTGGCGAAGCGCAGCTCCGCGCCAAGGTCGAGTTTCGGTGTCGGCGTGTAGAACATGTTCAACGACAGCGAATCGACGCTCTTGGTCACACCGGTACCGGTAAGCGCTACCTCGTTGTCGTAGCTTGAGGTCGCGTAATAGATGTTGGCGCGGACCTTGGGCGAGAATGCATGGCGGAATCCGACGAAGCCGACCAGGCCGTCGAGCGCCTCCAGATCGCCGTTGGCGTCCAGCACCGCGTCGCTGGCCACGCCCAGGCCGATGTAGCGACCGATGCCTTGGCCGGCGTAGACGGCGAAGCGGATATCGTTGTCGGGATTGAAGTTGTAGCGACCCGAGAACGAACCGGCGATCGCCGAGCGGCTGTCGTCGATGGCGCCGGTTCCCACGGTCTCGTACGCGAGTTGGCGCACCAGCACACCAGCGGTCAAATGACCCCAGGGCTGGGTCCAGCGATAGCGTGCGGTGAAATCCGGCAGGCTGTTGTCGTCGGTCTGGATTCGCGCCCCGCCGCGGAACGGCGTGATGGTGGTCTCCGGATTCTCCAGCGAGAAACTCCACGCACCGCTGGTGTAACGCACCATGGGCTGGCGCACGAACACCGTGCCCTCGGTCGGGCCGACCAGGTCGACCGCCTCGGGCAGTGCGGCGGGGTCCATGAAGTTCGACCAGGTCTGGCCGAACAGCCAGTTGTTGTACGACAACCAGGCGTGGCGCACGGTCAGACCGGTGGTGTTGGTCGCCACCTCGGTGCCGAGTGCGCCGCCGAAGATGTCGCCTTCCAGTCGTGCGGACAGCTTGTCGCCGGTGTCGGTCGTATGGTCGACGCCGAAGATGTAGCGGCTGAACTTGATGTGCGCGTCGAGGTCGGTGCCCTCATCCGGACTGCCGACCGGAATGCCGCCGGGCACGTACAGATCGCGCCCAGCCGAGGAATCGGGAATCTCGCCGCCATCGGTGTTGGAGCTCAGCGCATCGGTGCGCATGAAGCCGGAGAAGAAGAACTTGGTGCCGGCGTTGGCGTTAGGGGTGATGGTGGTCGCCTGGATCGGCGGTGGCGGCGGTGGCGCGCCGGGTGCGGCTGCCACGGCGGGAGCGGGCTTTTGCGCCTTCAGTTCGGCGACCAGCTCGGCGATCTGCTTTTCCAGCTGCGCGACACGCGATTCCAGCTCCTGTTCCGTGGCCGACTGCGCCAGCGCCGGATCGGCGACCGCGCCGGCGGCGGCCATTGCGGCCAGCAACAGGGATTTGCGAAGCAGGTGGGTCGGGGCCATGGTGATCTTCTCCAAGTCGAAAACGCTGCGTTGCTACGCGGTGCGCGGCGGCACTGCCTTGTCCCGATGCAAGCAGGATGGAAATGCGCACCCGGCGCGCCATGGCGCCTTGCGGCACGCCCCTCCCCGAGCGTGGGTGCCGATATTCCACATGCCGGCAGGGTGCGCGCCATTCGCCTTTGGTCGTACAGTGGTGCCGCGATTGACCAAAGTCTGTTTGCGGCACTGCGGCATGCAGTGCAATCTGCGGGACGGTGCGAGGCGTTTCGCGCCAACTGCCCTGGGAGGGAAGTCATGTCGAGAATCCACGCAGTACCGCGCGCCTTCGCCGAACATGCCCGCATCACCACCGGCCAATACAAGCTTGGCTACAAACACGCGCTGGAGAATCCCGAGCGATTCTGGGGCGATGTTGGTCGGAGACTGGATTGGATTCGTCCATACAGCGTGGTCAAGGACGTCAGTTTCGCGGTGGAGGATTTCCGCATCCGCTGGTACGCCGATGGGCAGCTCAACGTCAGCGCCAACTGTCTTGACCGCCATCTGGCCACCCGCGGCGACAAGACCGCGATCATCTGGGAAGGCGACGACCCGGCGCAATCGCGCCGCCTGAGCTATCGCGAGCTGCATGAACAGGTGTGCAAGTTCGCCAATGTGCTCAAAGCACAGGGCGTTGCGCGTGGCGATCGGGTAACGATCTACATGCCGATGATTCCCGAAGCCGCGGTCGCGATGCTGGCCTGCACGCGGATCGGCGCGGTGCACTCGATCGTGTTCGGCGGCTTCTCGCCGGACTCGCTGATCGGACGCATCGACGACTGCCAGTCGAAGCTGGTGATCACCGCCGACGAGGGCCTGCGCGGTGGCAAGAAGGTGCCGTTGAAGGCCAACGTGGATGCAGCGATCGCGTCGGGCAAGATACCGACGCTTGCGACGGTGATCGTGGTCCGTCGCAGCGGCGGCCAGATCGCATGGGGCGCGCACGATCGCTGGTATCACGAGCTGATGGAGACCGCCAGCGCGGACTGCGCGCCGGCGGTGATGGACGCCGAGGATCCGCTGTTCATCCTGTACACCTCCGGTTCGACCGGCAAGCCCAAGGGCGTGCTGCACACCACCGGGGGCTATCTGGTGTGGGTCAGCTACACCCACGAATGCGTGTTCGACTTGCGCGAGGACGACATCTATTGGTGCACCGCCGACGTCGGCTGGGTCACCGGACACAGCTACATCGTGTACGGGCCGCTGGCCAATGGTGCGACCACCCTGATGTTCGAGGGCGTGCCGAACCATCCCGACATGAGCCGCTGCTGGGACGTGGTCGACAAGCACCAGGTCAGCATCTTCTACACCGCGCCGACCGCGATCCGTGCATTGATGCGCGACGGCGATGCGCCGGTGCAAAAGGCCTCGCGCAAGAGCCTGCGCCTGCTCGGTTCGGTCGGCGAGCCGATCAATCCGGAGGCCTGGGAGTGGTATCACCGGGTGGTCGGCGAAGGCCGCTGTCCGATCGTCGACACCTGGTGGCAGACCGAAACCGGCGGCATTCTGATCTCACCCCTGCCCGGCGCGTTCGACCTCAAACCAGGTTCCGCGACCCTGCCGTTTTTCGGCGTGCGGCCCGCGCTGGTCGACAACGAGGGCACGATCCTCGAGGGTGCGGCCGATGGCAACCTGGTGTTGCTGGATTCGTGGCCGGGTCAGATGCGCACGGTCTATGGCGACCACCAGCGCTTCATCGAAACCTACTTCACTACCTTCAAGGGCATGTACTTCACCGGCGATGGCGCGCGCCGCGACGACGACGGCTATTGGTGGATCACCGGCCGCGTCGACGACGTGATCAACGTCTCGGGCCATCGGATGGGGACGGCCGAAGTCGAGAGCGCGCTGGTCGCGCATCACGCAGTGGCGGAGGCGGCCGTGGTTGGCGCGCCGCATCAGATCAAGGGACAGGGCATCTATGCCTACGTGACGCTCAAGGCCGGGATCGAGCCGACCGAGGCCTTGGGCAAGGAACTGATCGCCCATGTGCGCAATCAGATCGGTGCGATCGCCGCACCCGACTGGATCCAGTGGGCGCCGGGCCTGCCGAAGACGCGCTCGGGCAAGATCATGCGCCGCATCCTGCGCAAGATCGCCGCCAACGAGCACGACGCGCTGGGCGATATCTCCACCCTCGCAGACCCCATGGTGGTGCCGATGCTGGTCCATGAGCGGATGAACCGCTGAGCGCTGGCATGAGCGAGATCCTGATCGCAGACGACCATCCGCTGTTTCGCGAGGCGCTCAAGGGTGCCGTGGCGAGCGCGCTGCCGGATGCACGCATCCACGAGGCACAGGATGTGGGATCGATGATGGCCATGGCGGATGCCTTCCCGCAGGCCGAACTGCTGTTGCTGGACTTGAACATGCCCGGCGCCAACGGCTTCAGCGCGCTGGTGCATCTGCGTGCGACCTGTCCCAGCCTGCCGGTGGTGGTGGTGTCCGCGCGCGAAGATCCCGATACCGTGCGCCGTGCGCTGGCCCACGGCGCGGCGGGATTCATCCCCAAGAGCGCGGACGTTGCGACCCTGATCGGTGCCCTGCGCGCGGTTCTCGATGGCGAAACCTGGGCGCCGCCGGACTCGACACGCGGCGGCGGGCTTGAACCGGAAGAAGCGCAAACGGCGCGACGCCTGGCCGAGCTCACGCCGCAGCAGTTCCGCGTGCTCGGCATGGTCTGCACGGGCCTGCTCAACAAGCAGATCGCCTACGAACTGCACGTGTCGGAAGCGACGGTGAAGGCGCACATGACCGCGATCCTGCGCAAGCTGGGCGTGCACACCCGCACCCAGGCGGTGATGCGCGCGGGCAAACTGGCACTCGACCAGACCAGCGTGCGCGCGCCGCCTGAGGACGCGGAGTAGCGCCCGGCGCATCGGTCTGGACCCAGCGTCCGATTCGAACCAACCGCCGGCTTGAGCAAGCCACCGTTTCTACTCCGGGCCTTCGGTGCTGCGCGCAGGCAAATCGGAATTCGACTACTGCGTTGCTTGCCTGTCGGCGCTGCCTCAGCCGTCGGCCAGCAGCGCTGCGCGCTGCTGCGCCATCGCGGCCAGAAGGGCGCGCAGGGCGGCCGGCTTGACCGGTTTGCGCAACAGCGAGTAACCGCGTGTGCGTGCAGCCGCCGCCAGCGTATCGGAGGCATCGGCGGTGATCAGCGCGCCGGGTACCTCGGCCACCGCGCGCAGCTCGTCGAGAGCGGCGAGCCCATCGAGGCGGTCGTGCAGGTGATAGTCGACCAGGATCACGTCGGGTCGGCGCTCGCGCACGCGTGCGAGGGCCTCGTCGATGGTGGTGGCCGACAGTACCTGCAGACCCCAGCGCGACAGCAGCGAGCGCATGCCGTCGAGGATGTCGCGATCGTTGTCCAGGCACAGCACGCACATCGCTGGCAGCGCGCCTGCCGCAGCCGCAGCCGGCGCGATCTGCCGCGCCATGCCCGGATCGCCCAGCGGCACGTCGATCGAAAAGCAGCTGCCCTGACCAACTTTCGAGCGCAGGCCGAGGCGATGGCCGAGCAGGCGCGCGATGCGCTCGCAGATCGACAGGCCGAGTCCAAGACCTTTCTCGCCCCATGGTGCGGTGTGGTCGAGGCGCTGGAATTCCTCGAAGATCATCTGCTGGTGCTCGCTGGCGATGCCAGGCCCCGAATCCCACACCTGCAGACGCAGCATGTCGCCGCGCCGTCGCGCGGCCAGCAGTACGCCGCCTTGCTGGGTATAGCGCAGTGCGTTCGACAACAGGTTCTGCAGGACCCGGCGCAGCAGGCGCCGATCCGAGCGCACGTACAGCGGCAAGCCGCGGATGCTCAGCCCCAATCCGCGTGCGCTGGCCAGAACGCCGAACTGCGCGCGCAGGATCTCGAACATCTCCTCGATCGAGAACACTTCCACTTCGACCCGCTGCGCGCCGGCATCCAGACGCGAGATGTCGAGCAGGCCATCGAGCAGCTCCTCGGCGGCGCGCAGCGCGATGTCGATCCGCTCGCTGAAGTTGCCGGTCTCGGCGTCGATATCGGGCCGTGCACGCAAAGCCGATGCGAACAGGCGTGCGGCATTCAACGGTTGCAACAGATCGTGGCTGGCGGCGGCCACGAAGCGCGTCTTCGACAGGTTGGCAGCCTCAGCCGCCAGTTGCGCCTCACGCTGCGCGGCCAGCGCGCTCGACAGTTCGCCGGTGCGCTCGGCGACCCGCTGTTCGAGCCGCTCGGTCGCCTCGCGCAACTCGAGCTCGACGCGCTTGTAGTCGGTCACGTCGGTGAAGGTCATCAGATAGCCCCCGTTGGGCAGCGGCGTGCCGCGACTTTCGATGACACGCCCGTCGGGGCGTTCGCGCAGATAAACGTGCGGGCGACCCATGCGCAGGTGCCACACCCGCCGTTCGACCAGTTCGTCGACCTCGCCGGTCCCAAGCAAACCGCGCTGCGCGTTGTAGCGCACCAGGTCGGCCACCGGACGGCCGACATAGAGCAAATCGTCGGGATATTCGAACAGCTCCGCATAGCGATGGTTCCATGCGACCAGTCGCTGCTCGCGATCGACGACGCTCAGGCCCTGCGCCATGTGCTCGAAGGTCGACGCCAGCAGCGCGCGCGAGAAGCGCAGCTCCTGCGAGGTTTCATCGAGCAAGGATGCGACCTCGTCGAGCTCCATGCCGCTGCCGCGCAGGGCCGAGGTCAGCACCAGGCGCGCCGACGTAGCACCCAGCGCGCCAGCCAGCACGCGCTCGACATGCTGCAGCAGCGCGCGATCGGCGGTGGCTTCGCGCGGCGCGGCGCGGCCACGCTGGCGTTCGAAGTCGTCGAGCGCGCGCTGCGCTGCATCTTCGCCGAGGATGCGTGCGGCCAGATCGAGCAGGTCGCCGACGCTGGCGCGACCGGCGATGCGCGCATCGGCAGCCGCCACCGCGCTCGCGGGCACCAGAAACGCGCGTGCACGAAAGCGCTCGCTGACCGAGGGTCCACGCAGGCTCGATACCAGCGCGAACGCGAGCACGTTGGCCGCGAGCGACCACAGCGCACCATGGGTCACCGGATCGAGCGCATCGAGCCCGAACAGCGCGTGCGGGCGCAGCCAGCCGATTGCGGAGGGTCCTTCGATCAGCCAGCTCGCCGGCAGCCAGCCGCTGCCGGCCAAGGTCGGCAGGAACAGCGTGTAGAGCCAGACCACGAAGCCGGCCAGCAAACCCGCCTTGGCGCCGGCAGCGCTGGCACCGCGCAAGTAGAGTCCGGCGACAATGGCGGGCATGAACTGCGCGACCGCCACGAATGCCAGCAGTCCGACCGAGGCAAGGTTCGGAAACGCATCCGACATGCGGTAGTAGCCGAACGCGGCCATCAGCAGGCTCACGATCGCCACCCGCCGCACCCACAGCACGATGCGCGACAGATCGCCGCGCTCGGCGAGGCGGATGCGGCGAATGCGCGCCAGGGTCGGCATCACCAGCTCGTTGGACACCATGGTCGCCAACGCCACGCTCTCGACGATGATCATGCCGGTAGCCGCCGAGAAGCCGCCGAGGAAGGCGAACAGCGCCAGCAGGTCGTGGCCTTGCGACAGCGGCAGCCACAGCACGTAGCGGTCCGGATGCACATCGGCCGGCGCGATCGCCAGTCCGGCGCTGGCGATCGGGATCACCAGCACGCTGAAGATCGCCAGATAGGCCGGAAAGGTCCAGCGCGCGATGCGGATATCGCCGAGGTTTTCGCACTCGACCGCGCCGACCTGGAACTGCCGCGGCAAGCAGATCGCGGCGGCAAACGCGAGCAGGGTCTGGCTGAGGAACGACAGGGTCAGCGCATCGTTGCCATTCACCGGCAGGCGCACCAGCGGCGGCACTGCGCCCGTATCGCGAATCAGCAACCACGCGAAAATGCCGACCGCCACGAAGGCCAACAGCTTGACCAGCGACTCCAGCGCGATGGCCAGCATCAGTCCGTGGTGGTGCTCGGTGACGTCGACCACGCGCGTGCCGAACAGGATCGCGAACAGCGCCAGTGCGAAGGCGATGTACAGCGTGCCATCGGCGATCCACGGACCTGCGACGACTGAAGTCGAACCCGACATCACCTCCAGGCTCATCGCCACGGCCTTGAACTGCAGTGCGACGTACGGCACCGCGGCGGTCAGCGCGATCAAGGTCACCAGTGCGGCCAGATGCCGGCTCTTGCCGTAGCGCGAGGCGATGAAATCCGCGATCGATGTGATGCGGCGCTCGTGGGTAATGGTCACCACGCGGCGGAACAAGCCGCTGAAGGCGATGAACAGCAGCGCCGGGCCCAAGTAGATCGCCAGATAGTTGATGCCGCTGGTCGCGGCACTGCCGACCGCGCCGTAGAACGTCCAACTGGTGCAGTACACCGCAAGCGCCAGCGCATAGACGTGTGGACGCAACCACGCACGGGTCGGATACAGCGGCCGACGGTCGCCCGCCCAGGCGACCACGAACAGCACGCCCAGATAGGCAATGCAGACCGCGATCAGTGTCCAGCCACTGAGCATGCTTCACCCTCCCCGCGCCGAGCGTACACCGAGCCTGCGCGCAAACTCACCCGCGAACTGTGACCCCGCGGGCTTGACGGGATCGAGCAGTGCGCGCGGCTGCGACCAAGGGCTGCCGGCTACGCTGGTGCGAAGGGATCAGTATGCATATCGGGGCGCGCCGCGCAGATGCGCCCAGACCGTGGCTGCCTGCGCGCAGGGGACGACACCATGGTCATGCCTGCCAAGACCGTCGACTGGGCGGCGGTGAATGCCGGTCCGCGCTTCCGCGACCTGCATACGCGCAACAACCGCTTCGCGTGGGGCTTGATGCTGTTCTCGGTGATCTACTGATTCCTGCTGCCGATCGGCGCGGCTCATGCAACGGATCTGTTCAAGATCACGGTGTGGGGACCGATCAACATCGGTCTGCTGTCGGCGTGGTCGGAGCTCCTGGTGGCCTGAGGCGTGGCGTTCTTCTGCGCGCGCGGCGCAAGCGCGCAATTCGACACGCTGGCCGCCGAGAGCAACCGCGATGCGCTGAATATCGTCGGAGCACCACGGTGAGCGCGCCGGGCTCGCAGTCGATGATGCTCGGCCTGGTGCTATCGGCGCCGGGTGCGGTGCTCGCGCAATCTGCGGCCACGGCTGGCGTGGTCGCAGCGCAATTCCGCTGGCTGACCTTCACCGTGTTCGGCGCGATCATCGCGCTGACC
>Ga0209181_10002316_pt1 | contig 31517 bp, 26 predicted proteins | sample MAT05_FD_187208 | JGI IMG/M metagenome (GOLD analysis project Ga0209181, IMG submission 187208) | Freshwater microbial communities from Lake Fryxell liftoff mats and glacier meltwater in Antarctica - MAT-05 (SPAdes) (version 2) | ecosystem: Environmental > Aquatic > Freshwater > Ice > Liftoff... | reverse complement strand
CAGTTGTCGATGTATCAAGGGTGAGTCGCGGCGGGAGGCCGGGGGCGATCAGGTGACTCGAAGCAGCAGGCCCGCGGCACATTTGCCGTGACGATAAATGCAAACGCCATGGTTGCCGCACGCGCCGGGACCGGCGCTGCGCGAGGAATCGAAGAGCCAGAGCTCATCGCCGGGGCGAACCTGAGCGCGCAGAGCCATCCACGCGTGGTTGGCCGCGCCGAACGGGCGACCGGCGCGAATCGCCGGGTCGCTGTGCATGGCCTCGGCCTCGGCGACGGTCAGCTTCTGATGCAGCCAGCCTTTGGGAACATCCATGGATGGATCGTTGGCGGTAAGAGCACCCGGCGGCCAACCATGAGCCGCCGTGCCACCGATCGTCACCATCCTGCTTTCCGGATATCTCGTTGCCAGCGTGATCACCTTTGCGCTGTTCTGGAAGGACAAGCGCGCGGCTCAGGCCGGGCGGTGGCGGACGCGCGAGCGGACGCTGCTTGCCGGGTCGTTCCTTGGCGGGTGGCCGGGGGCGCTGGCGGCACGAAAACTCCTTCGACACAAGACGCGGGATTGGCCGTTCGTGCTGTACTTCTACTTGCTCATCGCGCTGCATGTTTTGATTGTGGGCGGGGCGCTCTGGCTCTGGTTTCGATGACCGAACCTGAACGAGACACTCAGGGCGAGCCAGCATGACCGAGTTCGAGCACGCGCTCGATGGCCTGTCGAACCGTGGCTTCGTGCTGCCACGGCAGGAAGTGGCCGGCATCGGGGAGCAGAATGATCTCGACCGCCGCGGCACCGGTGAGCGTCCGCTTTATGTAGTCGGCATGCCCGGCGGGAACGAGTTGATCTTTGCCGCCTTGCACGACGACCACGGGGCAGCGGATCCTGGACAGGTCAGAGGCAAGCCGCGAGTTTTCATGGCCGGCGGCGAGCACTTCGTGATTGGCGATGCGCAGGTCGTCAGAAAGCAGCCAGGAACAAATAAGCCATTCTGCCATGTAGTTGTACCACGCGGGCTCTTCGAGCTTGGGGTCGAGTGTGCCGGCGAGAATGACGAGCCCGCCGATGCGCTCGGGCTCGAGCGCTGCCATCATGGCGATGATCGGGCCGCCGAGGGAGTGCCCGATGAGGATGGGCCGATCGGGCGCGGCGTTCACGACACGCAGGAGGGTCTGGGCTTGCGTGGCGTAGTCGGTAATGGCGCTGCGAACGGGCTTGCCGGCTGAGTCAACAACCGTGACCGACGAGCCGAAGCCGAGGCGATCAACAGCGATGGTTCCAAGGCCGGCCACAGGCGTTCTCAGATAGTTCACCCACTGGGTGGCGTCACCGGGCGTGCCGTGCACGAAGATGAGTCGCGGCCCGGCGGGCTGGGAGATCGGTTGATCCGGGTCCGGACCGTCTGGCGCGATCTGGGCGACGGCCCGCAGGAACGAAACACGGCGGCCGGCCGGAGGGCCCGCGTCGATCGAGTGTCGCTCGGCCGCGATCGTGGGCGAGCCACCGGAGATGAGGGCGGGTCCACAGCCACCCAGCCAGCAGGCGCAAACGCAAACGACAACGGCGCTCGCGAAGAGGCCCGATAGAGAACAACTCGGGCGATGATGCTTGGACGAAGAGCTCATGGGCTTCACGAGCGTACGTCCGAGCTTCGCCGAGCGGTTTGCGTGTGGAGCGGCGGCGAGTGAGCGTTCACGCCGCGAGGTCGAGGATGGCCCCGAGCAGCGTTGAGCCTGGGGCATCGGCCAGCGAGGCGAGAATCGCCGACGCGGGGTCGTCGTTGTGGCCCGGTTGCTGATTCTGCGGCAGTTCACCGATCCGCCGGAGTAACTCGTCGAGCGAGACCCGACCGAGCGACGAGAGGAGCGATGCCTCACCGGCGAGCTGCGCGAAGCCGCCGCTGATGTTGCTGAAATCGCCATCGAAGAACGAGCCGTAACCATCGCTGTCATGCAGGGAAAGGAAAACGCTGGCCTCGCGCTCGAACAACGCCGCGCTGGTCAGTTCGTTTCGCTGTTGCGAACTGAACGACGAGAGTCGCAATCCAACTGCCGATCCGACGCTGCTGACGGAGTCGCTCATGCACTAAGCATGCCAATAAGCAGCTCGCGAGGCCCATAAACTGAGGGGATTGCCGGTGAAGCTGCACGGTTTGTGCACTCGCGTTATTGGCCCTTGATCACCGGCAACTGCAGTTCGAAGCAGGCTCCGCTTCGGCTCAGGGTTGACCCGTGGGCAGGGGCGACCGCGAGGGCGCGCAGGTCGCCACCGCACGTGCGGGCCATGCCGCGGGCGATCGAGAGGCCCAAGCCCAGGCCGGGGATGGCCGAGGAATCGTGGGCGGCCCCTCGTTCAAAGGGCTCGAAAAGTCTGGGGCGGTCTGGCTCCGGCACGCCCTGACCGAAATCGCGCACGGTGATGAACACGCTCGAACCTTCGGACCGGGCGCCAAGGATGATCCGCGGATCTTCGCAACCCACAGCATATTTCACGGCGTTGTCGACGAGGTTACTCAGAATCCGCTCGATGCTTGTCGCCTCGGCGGCGATGAGTGTGCCCCCTGCGTCGTGGGTCTGCACCACGAGCGACATGCCCGCAGCCTGCGCCCGGGTTCGCCAGCCGGGTTCACTTTGCGCCAGCACTTCGGCGAGCGTGCATCGGGCCTCGGTCGGACCGGCCCGTGCTTTGCCGCTGCGCGAGAGGCGGGCGTAGGCCAGCACGTCTTCAACGATGCCGGCGAGCCGGCCCGATTCACGCTTGAGCGTCCCGAGATATTCCTGCTGCGCCTGCGGGTCCTTCACCATGCCGCTGGCGAGCAGGTCAGAATACATGCAGAACGTCGTGAGCGGTGTGCGGAGTTCATGGGTCACGGCGGAGACAAACCGGCCGCGTCGCTCGGCGAGTTCGGTGCTCACCAGCAGCATCCGCGCGACGGTCACGGCGGCGACGCCCATCACCAGCCATCCCAGCAGCAGGGCGGTGCGAACGGGCGTCCAGAGCGGGAGCGACGATGTGGGGGCGGGCCCGGGGAGCAACTCGGCCGAGATGCTCGCGAGCGGAAAGCCCGCCGCGGCGGAGCGGCGAACGGCGGTGACATCGCGGAGGGGGAGCAACTGGGCCTCGGGGAGCACATCGCGAACCTGGCCGAGCAGGAATGCGCGAAGCTGGGGCCAATCGAACCAGCAGCCCTGCGAGAACCCCTCAGCACCGACATTCACCGAGCGGACCATGAGCAGTTCTGGCCCGGCGATGCCATCAAGCCAGATCGACACGAGATCGCTCTGGTCAATCTCAATTCCACAGGCGATGGCGTCGCTCGAAATGAGGGAAAGAGAGGCCGGGTCGGCGACGCTCTCCAACTGCACGTTCATCTGCTGGGCGTTGCCCATGGCGCGGGTGACGTTGCTGGAGCGGGCCGCCAGATCAGTGACCGACTCGCGATAGTTGAGAACCGAAGTGTCGGACGCGCGATTGGCGCCGTTGCCTCGTCGCGACGAGGGAAGTCCGGTTTGTGCTGCGCCCGGCTGGGCGCCGCGCGATGCGTCGGTCGGCGCCGCCTCCGCACGCAGAGCCCCGCCGGGCGGAGCCGCCAGCGTGAGGCGATGTCGCGAGGCATCGGCGAGTTTGGCCGGAAGATCAGTCTGCTGCAGCAGCCCGGCGAGCGCTTGCAGCGAAAACTCGGCATCAGCGACGCGCTCGGGCGAGCAGAAGACCGCTTCCTGGCGCTCACGCTCGGCGCCGGAAGGCACGGTGGGCGAGCCGAGAGTCGAGTCGAGCTCGCGCTGGAAGTGGAGCTTGATGAAACTCTCGCCGGCGCACAGCAACGGCGAGGGCATGATGACGTCGCCGGGCAGAATCTCTTGCCCCATCTGGGTGTAGGCCCGCTCGGCGGGGTAGAACGGGCGGTAGTGGAAGTAGGGCCGTGCTGATTCGCGCACGATAATCGGCGACATCGCCGAGTCGAGCCGCCAGAGCGCGTTGCGAACCGTCTCCTGCCAGCGGGCTTCGTCACCCAACCGTCGTTCACGGCGCTCAAGGTCGAGCGTTTGCAAGGTGACGTACGCGAGCGCCGCGAGCACCAGCATCACGCACGCGCCGTAGAGAATCGCCGTGTTGCGAAGCGGCCCGCTCACCCTCTGCCACCTCCACCGGCAGTGGCACCCCCACCGGCAGCGCTAGCCCCACCGATGCTCGGCCCCGCGCTCGGCCCGGCCAGCATGTAGCCCTTGCCACGGACGGTGATAATCACCTTGGGGTCGGTAGGATCATCCGAGAGCAGTTCGCGCAGACGGGCGATGGTCATATCAACGGCGCGGGTCTGCGTGCCGCGCGGATCGACGCCCCACACGCGGCTGAGGAGTTCGTCGCGCTCGATGGCGCGCCCGGGGTTGGCGGCAAGGTACTGCAGCGTGTCGGACTCTCGCTCGGAAATGGCCCGCCGTTCGCCGCTGGCCATCACGACTTCGCGCCGTTCGAAGTCGACCGTGAGCCCGGCGATCGTGAGGGGCGCTTTGCTGCGGGGGCGCTCGGCCGAGCGGCGGAGCACGGCCTCGACACGGGCCAGCAGTTCGGCGGCACCGAAGGGCTTGACGACGTAGTCGTCGGCTCCGAGCTTGAGGCCTTTGACCTTGTCCTCAAGCTCACCCCGGGCCGTGAGGAAGATGACCGGCAGCGCGGGCTTGGCCTTGCGGAGTTCCTTGAGCACCGTGAGGCCATCCATCTTGGGCATCATGATGTCGAGGAGCACGATGTCCACCTCGGCGCCGATGGCGCGGTCAAGGCCTGCCGCCCCGTCGGCGGCTTCGATCACGGAGTAGCCGCTGAGTTTGAGCGCATCACACACGCCGCGGCGAATGGCGGCATCATCTTCAACAACAAGCACGCTGGCAATGGGCATAGGTACTCAGAGTATCGGTCGATCGGTCACGAGGCACGACGACGCTGGGATTTCAATCGGCCGCGGCGGGCTTTCCCCGTCGCGGCCGGAGATTTGTGGTATCGTTCGCCGCCTGTCGGCGGCCGCTGTTAGGGGCATTTCACCAGCACGCGCTGGTTGTTCACGAGCAGGAGCATCTCGCCGCTGTTGGCAATGAGCGACTGGCGGCCCTCGGCCACGAGCTGGTCGAGCACTTTCTCAAACTCGGGCGTGCCGAACTCAACCGTCAGATCGGGCTTTTCGTTCTCCTTGTCGACAATGCGGGCGTCGATCCAGCGGGAGTTGCGGAAGAAGAGGGCCTGATCGGCCACCTGCTGGCAACCGACTGAAGTCACTTCACGCATGTTCGAATCCATGTAGAAGTTCGACGCGTTCACTGTAGAGAGTTCGACCTGGGCCTTCAGGTTCATCTCTTGGTTGACCGATGCCGCTCCGCTCCGCACTGTGCTCCTGCCAGTGAGGCTTTCCATCGCGGCCGCTGGTGCGTCTGAGAGCGAAGGCAGCGGCTGACGCATGCCCCCACCGCCTGCCACTGTGGGCTCGGTCGCCAGGAACGACGTGTACTCGGTCATGATGCCAAACTGCAGCGACAGCCGCACGATCTCTTCAACCAGTTCCTTCGTCCTGGGATCGTTCTTCACCGCCACCGGATCAACACTCGCCTGACGGATCTGATCAACGAGCCCGCCGATGCGGCGCTGGGCCCAGAGGCGGCCGACGAACGCGTTGCGCATTGAAGCACTCTTGGTATCAAACTTGTACTCGAACGCCTTGGGCTTGCCAGCGTAAACGCCTTCAAGCTTGAGGTGCAACGGCTTGTCGGAGGTGTATTGGCCCAGGAGCACCAACTGGTCACCGTCGAACATATCGGGGAGTTCCCCGGGCTGCAGCTCGCGCACGGCGAGTGTGGTCACGTTGCCATTCTCATCAAGGGCCGTCACCTTCGGCGAGGCGAGCACCGGGCCGGTGAGGCGGCGATAGACCTGGGAAACCTTCGCTTCAACGTCCTCTTCGGGGAGCACGAACGTGGGCGCCCCGCGCGAGGCGCGAGCCACCGCGGAGAGCAGCGGGGTGTTCACATCGAAGCCCACGCCAAACGTGAAGACACGACGGTTGTACACGTTGGCGGCCTTGGCGGCCTCGCGGATCTTCACCTCGCTCCGCTCGCCCACGGTGGGCAGGCCGTCGGTGAGGAAGATGACCATCGCAAGCGTGTCTTTGGCCGGGGCACTGCGAAGCGACTCGAGGAGCGCGTCGTGAAGGTTGGTGCCTCCATCGGCGTTGATGGCCTGCACGTACGCCCGCGCGGCCGGTCCGCTCTTGGCGTCCTTGGCGATTGGCTGCGGGCTGAACATGCCGATCGAATCGGAATAGTCGATGACGTTGAAAAACTCGCCGTCTTTGAGGCCGTCGAGGACCGCTACGGCCGCGGCTTTGGCCTGTTCGATTTTCTTCCCGCGCATCGAGCCCGAGCGATCGATCACGATGGTGATCTCTCGCTTCATGGCAGCAACTTCCGGCGGCGGAGTGGCGGGAAGCCCGGTCAGTAGCAGGAAGTAGCCGCCCTTGCCGTTGCCGATTTTGGTATCGGGATAGGCCATGAGCGAAGCGGCAAGCTGGTCGGCCTCGGGGCGGGCCGTGAGGTAGGAAATGCGCAGCGCGCCGGGGTTAGCAGCTGCCGAGGCCGGCACCGTAACCTTCATCTCGGTCGGGCTGACGCGCTCGGTGACGATGCCATGGCTGGGTGAAAAGACCGTGGAAATCGGAACCGTGCTCTTGATCACGGCGCTCATCGCCCATGCGGTGCCGCCCGACTGGGGCGAATCGCTGCGCGGGAGCATGAAGTCGATGCGCCCGCCATCGGCCGGGAGCAACTGCTCGTAGGTGATGCGGACTTTTTGCGTCGAGTTGGCCGGAATCGGGAACACGCTCGACTTGATGAGGTTGTAGCCGGCGAACTCGAGCAGCGCCGGATCGCGCATGGCACCGACGATGCTGTTGTAAATCCGGCGTGCCTCGTCCTTGGGAAGGAGCTTGGCCGTCGGCTCGGGGCCGGTTCCGTCATATTGCAGCGAGCGAACCGTGCACCCCTCGGGAACGGGGATCATGATCTGCGCTTCCTGCGGCGTGCTCAACGGGTTGGTGAGCGTCATCTCGAGCCCGGTGGTCGCGATCTGATTCTCAATCAACACGCTCGCTGAAACCGCGGCAAGTTCGATGCGCCGGAACGCTTCGGGCCGGTGCCGCCAGCGAACCTGCGGGATGATGATTATGGGGCCGATGGGTTCGACCGCGGGGGGCGGGGGGGTCGGCGCGATCGGCGCGGAGTCAGCCGGATTCGTGACGACCTGTCCGTAAGCCCTCGCCCCGATCATGCTGGACGCGAGCACCGAGCCAGCCAGCGCAACGATGGCCAGCCGAGAAGCACCAATCCACGAACGAGCCCGAGCCCGCGAGGAGCAGCGGCTATGAGCGACCAGTGGGCTGGGACAAGCATCGGCAGTTGGACGTTGCATTCAGGGCTCCTTGTCGGGCGTCGAGGCCGTGGAAACACTTCGTCAGGCCAAGACGGGGTGCGCAGGTATGGATTCCCTGCACTATGTATAGGGTCAGATCGCTGCTTGGCCCGTCACCGTGAGGTAACTTTCCATCGCGGGCGACCCGCGAAGAGCCACGTTGGCTCCGCCGCGGCTGGCGAACACCGAGTGAAGGAAGCCGCCGGCACGCTTGGTTCACCCGGTCGTGTCACGCCCGCGCAACCATGCAGCGAGCCGCCCCCGAACCCGGCGTTATCATCTTGAGATGAGCAAGTCAAAAGCCGTTTCCATGATCCTGATCGGTTCGCTGGGCATGCCCGGATGGGCGCAGGAACCGGCCCCGGTCGCTCCCGCGGCCCCGCCGCCGCAACCCGCGCAACCAGCACCCACCCAGCCGCCACGGCCCGAAAGCCCGAGCCAAGCCCCGGCCCAAGCCCCAAAGTTTGCGACCCCGGGCGCCGACGGCATCGTGCCTCTCCCCCATGTCGAGAAACGCGGCACCGGACCCATCGCGATGGTGCTCATCGCCGACGCAGGATGCGACTGGGCCGCGTTTGACACTTTTATCGAGCGCAACAAAGAGCGCTACACGCTCTACGCCGTAAATCTTCCAGGCTTTGGCGGCTCGCTTCCGCCGCCGCCAGCAAAGAAACCCGGCGAGTGGCTCGACAATGCCGCCAAGGCCGTGTGGCTCTCGATCGTCGAGCTCAAGCTCGACAAGCCCGTCATCGTCGGTCACTCGCTCGGCGGTCACATCGCCCTCAGGGTCGGCATTGCGCACAGCAATGACCTGCGCGGAATCGTCGTGCTCGACGGCGTGCCGACGTTTCCCGGCAAGGCGGGCGAAACGCCCGCCGAGCGCACCGCCAGGGCGGCGAAGATGCGCGAGAGCCTCGAAAAAGCGACGAATGACGAGTGGGACTTGTTGCAGCAGCGCAACGCCTCGCTCTGGGTGGCCCACCCCGAACGTGCCATGGTCATCGGCGCGATGTTCATGCTCCATCCTCGCGAGAGCACGATCGGCTACCTCGAAGACCTGCTGCTCGTCGATATTCGCGACGACCTGCCGAAGCTGGCGGCGCCGACCCTCGTCATCGCGGCGCTGACTCCCGGACTTCCCGCCGACAAGGCCCCCACCAGCAAGCAGCAGATCCGCGACTTGTTCACCAAGGCCCCCACCGCAAAGGTGGTGTTCTTCGACAACTCCCGGCACTTCGTACACGAAGACCAGCCCGCAGCGGTTGATGCCGCGATTGAGAAGTTCCTCAAAGGCGAGCCAGTGGAGGACTTCCACGGCCCCGCGCCGGTGGTGCCGCCCCGCAAACGGATGCCGCCCCCGATTCCGCCCGCGCTCAAGCCGCCCGCGCTCATTCCGACTGAGCCCGCCAAAGAGGGCTCGGGCGAACCGTCGGTCGCTCCTCCAAAGTGAATACTCCACCAACAAAACCGCCCCGACCAAGGTGGTCGGGGCGGTAGGGGGGACTGAGTTATCCGATCAGCGTTCCGGGCTCAAGGACTTATCGTCCCAGGAGCTGAAGGACCTGCTGCGGACGGCTGTTGGCGAGCGACAAGACGTTCGTCGCGGCCGAGGCCAGGATCTGGCCGCGGGTCAGCGACGCGGTCTCGCTGGCGAAGTCGGTGTCGCGGATGCTCGACTCGGCGGCAGTCGAGTTCTCGAGCGCGACGCCGAGGTTGCGGATGGTCGCACCGACGACGTTCTTCTGGAACGCACCGAGGCGGCCGCGAAGCGAGGAGACCGTGCGGATGGCTTCCGAAACGATCTTCTGGCCGGCCGTGCCAGACGTTGAGACGTTGTTGGTCTTGCCCGAGGCGAGCGAATCGAGGAAGCCGACCGTGCTGTTGCCGAGCTTGCGGGCCGCGACATTCTGGATGCCCAGAGCAGCCTTGCCAGCGATATCGACGCGTGATGCGAGCTGGAACGAGGCGCCGCCACCGGTGATGGTGAAGGCGCTGTTCGTAGCAAGTGTCTGCGACGCGGCGGTGTTGAGGGTGACCTCAACATCGAGGAAGTCGGTGTTGATGCGGGCGGTCTTGCCCTTGGAGGTCGCCTGGATGCCGTTGATCGTGGCGCCGAGGTCCGTACCGTTGTCGCGGACGCCGTTGGTGGCCGCGGCGAAGGAGGACACGAGGGCAGTATTGATGCTGTTGTTGGCGGTAGCCTGAGCGTTATAGATACCGACGTTCGCACCGGCAACCGTGCTATTGACGACCTTGACGCTCACGAAGTTCGCCGAGCCGAACTCGCTCGACTTGAGCTTGATAGCGCCCGAGGAGAGTGATGCCGAGACCCCCGTCACGTCGGTATACGTGTTGATGGCGTCGCGGATGTCGGCCTGCGAGGTGCCCGACGAGAACGAAAGTTCACGCGAACCCTGCGCACCGGCGACTTCGAAGGTAAACTGTCCACCGGCGCCGCCGAGGTCCAGCGCACCGTTAGTGGAGAGATAGAGCGCGCCCTGCTGGGCCGACGCCGTCACAAGCGCCTTGACCGCAATGCTGCTGCCGTTGTTGATCTTGGCGGCGTTGACGCGATAGTCCGAAACACCCGCCGCGACGCTGCTGGTGGTAAAGTCAAAGTTGCCGTTGAGCAGTTTGACACCTTGGAAACTGGTGGCGTCAGAGATGCGGTCGATGGTCTGAAGAATCGAGTCAACCTGGAGTTGGTTGGCCTGCTTCTCTTCGCTCGACAGACCGGAGTTGTTGGCCGTGGTGGTGATCAGGCCCTGGAGTTCGGTCAAGAGACCGCTCAGTTCCTGAAGTCCACCTTCAGCGATGTTGACGATCTGATCGGTGCGCTCGGCGTTGCCGATCGCGGCGTTCAGCCCGGTCTTCTCGCTGCGAAGATTCTCGCTGGCGATGAGGCCCGCGGGATCGTCCTTGCCGCGATTGATGCGCAGACCGGTTGACAAGCGCTCGAGCGTAGTGTCAAGGCCCTTGTTGTTGCCGCCAAGAATGCGTTGTGCGATTTGCGACGAAACGTTGGTGTTGATCCGGCTCATTCAGAATACCTCCGTGCAGATGCCTCGATGAACGCGGCCCCGCCTCAACTCATCGAGGGGTCAGGCCGGGCAACCGGCGTCGCGACACGCGACGCTTACTTTCGGTCGCCGAGCGCGGCATCCCTGCCACGCTTGCATGCCCCAGCCCGTAAGGGACGGGGCACGCATTGAGCATCGGACACGGAAACCAACGAGTTAAGCTCCGGGGAGTGTGAATCTGAGCAAACCGCCTGATTCCAATTGATAAACGCCCTTCACCCCCCGGGTCAGGAGGGGTGAAAGGCGCAGTTCTTGCTCGGTTCTAGGGCCTACTACTTTACTGCCGGAGCAGTTGAAGGACCTGCTGGGCCTTCTGGTTGGCCAGAGCCAGTGTCGACGTACCCGCATTGGAGAGAATCTGGGCCCGGGTCAGGGCCGAGCTTTCGGCCGCGAAGTCGGCATCGCGGATGCGCGACTGGCTGGCCGTGAGATTCTCAACGGCCGTCTGCAACGACCGGACGTTGGTGTCGAGCGTGTTCTTCTCAAGAGCGCCCAGACGGCCGCGGATGATGGCGGTTTCGCTGATGGCCTGACTGAGAATGTCGGTGGCGTTCTGGAAGTTGCGGGTGCGGAGTTCGTTGCTGCCGCCGGAGCGGATGGAGGAGAGGAACTCGAGCGCGCCGTTGATGAGCACACCACCCAGTCGCGATGCCGCGACCGAGGGCAGCCCGATGTTGAGCTGCTGCGAGGAGTTGATCTCGCCACCGAGTTGGTAGAGCGCGCCGCCGCCGGTGATGGTGAAGTTCGTGGTGGATCCGTTGGTGGTCGCGAAAACGCGGTTGAGCTCAAGCTCGATGTTGAGTGACTGGGAGTTGGGGAGCGAAATTCGCAGTCCATTGCCGTTGCCGAGAGCACCATTGACAACCGCCAGCACGTCGCGACCGGAATCGCGCTTGGATGTGACGAGGGTGCCGGCCGTGATAAGGGCAGGAATGTTCGGTGCGGCCGGGACTGCGGCGTTGTTGTTGAGGGCATAGGTCTGGAAGAATCCGCCGCCCACCGGGCCACCGATTCGATCGACCGAGACAAACTGCGATGATCCGAACCCCGTGGAACTGAAGACGACGCCGGAGTTGGCGTTGCCGTTAACGAGGGCGGCCGAAACGCCGGTCGCTGGGGTAAACTGATTGACGCCATCGACCACGTCCGCGAGCGAGCGGCCCGAAAGGAACTGCAGGACCTGCACGCCGCGCGGGCCGGCGACCTCGAGCGAGACCGACGACTGCAGGTTGCCGTTGCCGAAGCCGCCGACATAGTCACCTCGAAGGTAGAGGCGACCGGTTTGGGCCGATGCGATGGTCTCAACCTGGACATCGATGCTCGACCGACCGTTGAAGTTCGCACCGAAGACCTGGGCCTTCGACACGGCCGACGAGCGGAGGCCCGACAGAACGTAGTCAAGCGACCCATTGAGCAGCTTGAGGCCGCCGAACGAGGTCGAGTTGGAGATTCGGGTAATGGTCTCGACGGCCGAGTCGATCTGGAGTTGATTGGCCTGGCGTTCCTCGTCGGAGATGGCGCCGGTGTTGGCCGCCTCGACAACGAGTCCCTTGATCGAGTTCAGCAGGTCAGAGACCTCGGCCAGCGCCCCTTCGGCGGTGGCAATGACCGAGGATGCTCGCTCAGAGTTCTTCACGGCCTGTTCGATGCCGCTGATCTCCGATCCCAGCCGCTGAGACACGATGAGACCCGCTGGGTCGTCGGCTCCGCGGTTGATCTTGATACCCGTCGACAGACGCTGCAAGCGCAGGTCGAGGTCGCTGTTAGAGCGGTCAAGATTGAGACGGGCAATAAGACTTGAAACGTTCGTATTGATTCGAGACATGGCAATCCTCCGTGATTGCGCCAAACACCGTTCAGACCGACGCGCTATCTAAGTAGAACTCAGCAACCTTCGTGCCAGAGGAGGGGTTTCCACCCGCTCCGACCGCACATTTCAGGTCGAGTTGTTTGAGATTCGTTGCACCGATGCACCCGGAGTTCCGGGAAATGCATCGAGCGCCGTTGACACTCCGACATCACAGTCGTCGCTGGCGCAAATTTTGCGCCTTGCTCGCACGGCGGGCTGGCGGTTGCTGCTCATGACGCTCTCCCGAGGGGGATAGTCACGATTCGCGGCACCGAGTTCACACGGCCGGCGCCGGATCCGGAGGTGGCCGGCGACGCCGCGGCGGCCGTCGTTCGAACGCCGTTGGAACCAGACGCCACGCGACGTTCCGGTGTCGCAGGAGCCCTGAGGGCGGAGAGGTCGGACGAGCTGATCGTCGCGGCGCGGGCATTCTCGGCCCGGATCGAGTCGTACACCTCTTTGCGGTGCACGCTGATTCGGGTCGGGGCGTTGATGCCAAGACGCACCTTGTCGCCACGAATGTCAACGACCGTGATCTCGATATCGTCGCCGATCATGATTGTTTCGTCACGCTGACGGGAGAGCACCAGCATTGATCGGATCCTTCCTTCGCGTCTGCCGCGGCCGATGTTGGAGGCCGCGCTGCAGACCGGTCATCCATGACCGGCGCGAGAAGTTGATGGTTGGAAGCGGGGGTAGAAGACTGAAAACTCGGGGTATCTGACGGTTACGACCGGGCCTGGCATCAGGCCGACATGGCGCGGGCCGGCGCGGCTTCTTCAAGCTGCACAAGCGGGTGGCGGGTGGTCCAGCGCTTCTCGGCCAGCACGAACTGCTCGGCAACGCACCCAACCGTGTTGATCACCAGCGGCCCCTGCAGGTTGCCCGTGAGCGTCTGGTCAACCTTGTTGACGATGACCATGACTTTGGCATCATCAACGCGGGTGAGTTTGAGCTCAACCATCTGCTCGGGCCGGATGGGGACGGCAAACTCGGGAACAAAGAGGAGCGGATCGGTCACGACAAAGGCGAGGGCCGGGTCTTCGAGCGACTGCAGCCAGTGGAACGCGGCGTCTTCTGAGGGCTTCAGAAGGCAAAAGCGCGTGCAGCTCGCGAACCCCAGGAGACCCTTGGGGAACACGATCACCTTTGATTCGTCGATCAAAACAATGCCAAAACGAGTGGTCCGCACTTCCATTTGGTGCGCTCCGAAAGAGGGCCATTCCAGCACGCGTCCCGACGCTCCACGTCGAGCGACAAACTGTCGCGTCCCCGTTCTTGGCCGATGAAGAACAGGGTGGATTCAAAGGTCCGTGCGACGCTTTCGCGGCGCGGGCCGGGCTCCTCCACTTAGCGGAGGAAATCAAGGAGCGACCGCTGGGAGATCGCCGCCGCGCTCTGCAGCGAGGCCGTGAGCTGGTTCTGCAACTGGTTGAACCGCACCGAGGCTTCGGTGTAGTCCAAATCCTGCAGGTTGCTCCGAATCGAAAGGTCCAGCACTTCGCGTTCCTCGATTCGATCCGTCGCGTCGTTCACCCGCTGGCCATAGGTGCCAACCAGGGCGTGCGCCGCCAGCAACCGGTCGCCCGACTGCTGTAATCGTTCACCAGCAATCGTGATGCCATTGCGATCGCTCGCGTTGAGCGCATCGCGCAGATCGATCAAATCGCTGAGCAGGTTGTTAATGCGCACCCCCGCCCGGTCGGTGCCCACGAAAGTTGCGCTGGTGGCGTCGTATGTGCCGCCGACGAGCCCCAAATCCTCCGCCGCGGCCGAGTTGTTGAGCCGGTCGATCTTCATCGTGCCCAGCGACGTCAAATCCTGAAACACAAAGCCGTTGGGACCGTCGCCCAGGGTCGCGTTGAACGAACCGGCCGGGATCGACCCCGCCGTGACGGCGGTAGCCGCGGCGGCGTTGATGCGGTCAATCACGGTCTGCACCGTCGCCATGTCTTGCGGGCGCAGGTCCACATCGAAAAACTGCCCGTTGCCAAGGGTGACTCGGAAGTCGGTATTGAGGGTCGCCGAGACCGTGCCCGTGACCGGGTCGGTCACGCCATCGATGATGCCGACGCCCCGCCCGCCGTTGAAGTCGGCCGTGGCGGTTGAGAAGTCCAGCGAGCGGATCCCAAGCTGCGAGGCCGTGTTGGCCCCGCCCGCAACTTCTTCGATCGAGAGCCTTCGCCCCGAGACCTCGTTGTAGACGTTAATGCCCGTGCCGGCGTCGTTGATCGAAACCCGAACGCCCTGGCCGGAGGCCTCGATGAGGTTGCGCACCTCGTCGATAGTGGTCGCCGACGAGAGATCGACATCCCGGAAGGTGCTGCCCTGACCGCTGCTCTGGCGAATGCGGATCTGGCCAAGCGGCGAAGGAAGCGAAGCGATCGCCGAAAGCGGCGTTTCGAGCGTGAGTCTGGGGCGAAGATCGCCGCCAAGGGCCGAAACCGGCGTGAACGGAGCGGTCGTCAGGCCAAGATCGGCCGCAGTCGTTCCGCCCGTGATGTCGCTGAGGGCGAGCGAGCCGCCCGCCGCGATATTGATTTGCAATGAGCCACCCGAGACAGCAATCCCCCCCGGCCCGAGGACGGTCACGCCGTTGTCGGTTTCATACTGGCGCACGGCCGCGGTTAACCGCGTTGCCACATCGCCGATGGTCTGAGCCTGGCTGAGATCAACCTCCGCCTGCGGCCCCGCGCCGAACTGGAAGCGAACGACGCCGGTCGCGACGCCCAAGCCGCGGGCCCCGGACAGATCGCGCAGCTTGGTTCCCGAGGTGAGCCCCGGGTCCAGATCAAGCGTCGAACGCAGACGCGCTGACGTCTCGCCCACGGCATTGTCACCGCCGATGGTGATGGGAATGTCCTGCCCGAGGCCAAGATCAGTCAGCAGCCCGCTGCCGCGTCCGACATAGCGATACCCGCCGCCGAACTCGACAAGGGGGGCGGTGCCCGGCGTTGAGCCGCCAAAGTAGTGAACACCATCAAACTCGCCGTTGGCAGTGGCGAAAATGCTGCTGATGATCGAATCGACGTTCACGATCTGAGCGGCCCGACCCACAGCGTCAGAATCGATCTGCCCGGAGGCGATCGAAAGGGCCGAGCGGACGCGGTCCTGCAGGCCCCCGGCGCCGCCGATGGCGTCGTCGAGCGAGTTCAGGACCGTCGATGCGTGGGTGAGATTGCGCTTTTGCTGATCGATGGCGCGAAGGCGGTTGTCGACGACCGAGATAACCGAGGCCCGGACCGGATCGTCGCTCGAGCGGTTCACCTGACGGCCCGTGGTGAGCTGGGTCTGGAGGTTGAGGAGATCGAGATTCGTGCGATTGAGATTGGACGTCACCACCCGCGACGAGAGCAGCGTCGGCACACGGGCAACGGAGATGGGGAGGATCGCCATGAAAATGCTCACAACCGGGAAGGCCGCTCACAACCGAGAAGGCCCTTGGGCCACGCCTTGCCGTCAGATACCCGCAAACCGCTTGCCAGCCCGAGGCTGGCCCGTTGAGAACCGCCGTTTTAACGCAGAATGCCCAGCAGGGTCTGCGTGAGTTCATCGACCTTGGTAATAAACTGAGCCGAGGCTTGGAACTGTCGCTGGTAAAGAAGCAGGTTCACGGCCTCTTCATCGATGCTCACGCCGGCGATAGCCTGCCGCTGCGAATCAAGGTTGTCTTTCACAACCGCCGACGCCTGCGCCGTGGTCCGCGCGTTGCCGGTTTGGGTGCCCACCGACTGCACCGATGCCACAAAGTGATCAAGCAGCGAGACACCGCCAAGGCCGGTGACCCGGAGATTTCGCAACTGAGCGATCTCCAGCGCGGCCCCGTTGTCAACCCGTTCGCCGTTGACCATGCGGCCGATGGCCAGTTTGGAGGGGTCGGCGATCAGATCGTCCCGAACGGCGATGTCGAGAGCGCCTGTGCCCTGGAAGTAGGTGTTCACACCCAGCACAGCGAGTGCGCCGCTGGAATCGTCGCTGAACGAAACCTCGTAGCCTGGCGCAGTATCGAGCCGCAGCCGGCCATTGGAATCGACCGTGGCAGCGAGGTTGCCGATGGCATCAAGGTCGCCCTGAAGGGTGGTGAGCGAGGTGTCGTCGGTGGTGCCCGCGGTGCCGGCGTTGGTGATGCCGTCGAGATCGACATTCACGCGCACGCTCTCGGAAGCGCCGGTCGCGGTGTTCTTCATGGTGACAAGGAAGCTGCCGCTCCGCACGTTCACTCCGCGGGCCGATAGCGGCGCGAAGGTCGCGTTCGACGGGTCGTTAAACGCCCGCGCCTGATCGGCAGGCGGAACCGAGAGGTTGCCCGTGAGCGACGTGAATGGCGTGCTGCCCAGGCCCGTCGAGTGGGCTCGATTCACCAGATACACAAGCTGCGAGGCGAGGGTGTCGATTCGATCGATGGTGTCGGCAACCGCCCCGTTGCGGTTACTCAGCAGCGAGCCGATGCGGCCGCCCGTGATATCGAGCGTCTGCTGATCTGACCCGACGGTGACACGCACGGTCGACTCCCCGCCGACAGTCTCACGAACCACCCCAACTCCCCGCGAGCGGCCACCCTGCACGAGGGGCGTGGAGCCAACAAAGACGTCGATGGTGCCGTTGTCATTGGCCACCGTGCTGATATTGATAAACGTGGAAAGCTGCGACAACGCTTCGTCGCGCTGGTCCTGCAGCGCGCTTGCACCGCCCCCGGTTCCTGCGATCTCCACGTTGAGCGCCGAGATTCGCCCCAGCAGCGCGTTGGCCCCTTCGACGTTGCTTGCGATATCGCGGTCGATCTGCCCCTGCTGCTCGGTAAGGGACGTGCGCATCGACCGCAGGTACGTTGCGGTGCTCCGCCCCTGCTGCACCACGAGCGATCGCGCCGCCGGCTGACCCGGAGAGTTCGAAAGCTCGCTCCAACTGTCGAAGAAGCGGTTGAGTTCGGAGCTGAGGTTGTTGTTGCCCAGGCCGTTGAGGGTGCTCTCAATCTCGGCGAGCACATCCACGTCCGTCTGAGCGGCCGAATCCTGCGCAATACCGCTGCGCAGACGGGTCGAGAGGGCCTCGTCGGCGCCGCGCCGAATGCCCGTCGCCTCTGCGCCGCGCCCGGTATAAAACCGGCCCGAACGGTTATCGCGGACGGGCTCAACCACCAGACTCTGGCGCGAATATCCCGCCGACGCGGCGTTGGAAATGTTGTTGCCGGTGACCTGCAGGCCAAGCTGGCTGACGGTGAGCCCGGTGCGACCGATCTGGAATGCTGAGTTGAGAGACATGTTCGACCTTCACCTTTCATTCACGGCGTGCAGGCCGGCACGCTCTACCGCCCGCTGCCCTGCCCACGCTCAACTCACAAGATCCACGCTCGACATCACCTGCAGGCCGCTGGGAATGGTTCTCGGCCTGGCATAAGTGCCCGTCGGCGAGAGCGACCGCGAGACCTGCGACAGCATGCCCTGCATGTGCGACAGCAGCGACTCGGTCGCAATCTTCAGCACGGCGCGCTGCTTCTCGACCTGCAAGGCGAGCGCTCGAAGCGAGTTGCCCAGGGCCGTCAGCCGGGCCCGGTGCTGCTCCCCCGCGCGCTCAATCACACCAGAGAGCGTGAGCGGGGAGGGGGGCGAAGGGGGAAAAGTGTGAGCGGGCGGCAAAGGAAGAGGTGCCAGCTTGCCCGGAGTCGGCGGCCGAGGGACACCAGCCCTCGCCAGCACGCTAAACAAGTCATTGCGGAGCGTTTCGAGCTCGTTGAACTTGGCCACATCGGCGCACTGCTGGTTCACGCAGCGGGCGATCAGGGCCGCGTCAGCACGCCGAAGGGCCTCGCGGTGCTGGGCGTTGTGCTCGAGCATCTTCTGGTGCAGATCGACCATCATCGCCAGCACGCCTTCAAGTCGATCAAGCACGGGGCCAGTCAGGCCGCCGTTCGAAAGCGTGCCTGATTGTGCCGGGACCGCCGGCGGGTTAGAACGCTGTGACATTGAGCCCTCCTTGCGACTTGGCGGCCGCGCCGATCTGCTCGGACGCGCTCTTTACTTCCTTCTGCTGTGCCTCGGTCAGACCTTTGTTGAGCATGCGGCGCGCCATCTCGTCGACCAATCCAAAGCGCGAGGCGCGGGCGATCTGACGCGCCACCTGCGCGTCAATGATCCCGCCGAACTGCTTCTCGGCCGGTCCGGGTGCAAACGGTGCCGCGGCGTGGTTGGTCTCGCGGAGTTGTTTGAGCAGCGGCTCGACAAACGCCGACGCGACAAAGTCCTCGGCCGTCTTGCGTGCCAGTTCAGCCGGGGTCAGACCCTCGCCGTTATCTCCCCGCGCCGTGGCATCGAGGAACATGCTCTGGCGGCGTTCGAGGACCGACTTGAACGGCGCCGCCGCCGCGCCCGCGCGGGCCGCGCCGGGAACGACCACGGGCGTGCCCGGAGCCGTTGTGCCGCGTGAGATTTGGAGAGCATCGGTCTTCATAGGCGGTGGTTGGGGGGGGCCTTCAGTCGCGGCAGGAACAACGTTCATTTGACGATGAGTCGCGCGTGCAAACGACCAGTCTGGTGCAGTTCGGTGAGCAAGCCGATCTGATCGTCGATGGGCATGTCGAGTTGCTTGAGAGCCGATAGCAGGTCGGCGAGGCGGGCCTTCTCGCTGGGCCGGTCGGTCGTGCGCATGCTGGTCACCTTGGCGGTCGTCGTGATCGGGTTGATCGACGTCGGCACCGGCGGCGGAAGAATGCTGGTCACCGTCAGGTTTTTGTGAACAATCGCAACCGCCGAGATCTCGACATCAGCAGTCGCGATGATCGAACCCTTGGCGGCGTTGATGAAAACAGTCGCCGGGAGTTTCAGCAGCGACGGGCTGAACTTAGCCGTCATCACTTCCGACATGAAGCGCGCCCGGCTGGCGCGTTCGCTCGAAGGAATCTCAACCCGAACCGTCGAATCATCGATAACGGTCGCGACCGGACCGGCCACGAGCCCCGCGTTGATCTCGCTCTCTTCCACCTCCGGCTGCAACCCGTTGATCGTCCGGGCCACCTGCTCGGCGACGGACCAAAACCGAAACGGCGCGTCAAGCACGAGCGTGAAACTCGAGCCCGGGTCTTTCATGAGGATGTCGGCCGCGATGCGAGCCCCACCCCGGATGACCCCCGTCGTCGGCACGGCTTTGTTCTCGATCTCAACGGCCCCGAAGGCGAAGCCCCAAACCGGCGTGTCCTCGGCCGCGTCGCGGGGCAGCGGGTCAAGCAGCGGCGCCAGCGCCAGCCGGCCCCCCGCCAAGCTTGTCGCCCCCTGCGTGGCCGTCACATAAATATCGAGTTGATCGTCCTTGCGTGCGCCCTCTTTGGGAATGCGACATTCGAGCATCACAATCGCGACGCCCTTGGCACCGGCGACACTGGCCAAGCTCGGGAGGGGCAGACCATTGGCCTTGTACATCTCCACCAGCGGCCGCGCCAGCACAGGGTCGGTGCCCTTGTCACCTTGCTTAAGGCCCGTCACCAGCCCATAGCCGCGCAGAACCGATTCGCCCTGCCCGCCGATGCGCGCAAGATCCTGAATGCTCACCACATCCGCCACGGCATTGGCCGCGCCCGCCGGCGCCGCAGGAGCAACAGCCTGTCCGCTCGCGACGCTCGCGAGCGTGAGCGCAATCCCTGCCGCAAAGCCGCAAAGACGGCCAGCAAGTCGTGCGCGTACGGGGGTTTGGTGGAGCATCAACAAGAGGCAGAGCAATCACCGGGCCATCGTTCGGCGGGTCGGCCAAAGCGCAACGCAGGCCCGCGGCGAAGCCGCGAGGGACAATCGCCGCCGCGTCGGATCGCCACCGCGAATCTGCCTCGTGGGCGCGGCGGGCTGGTACCCTTTGAGCCCCGAATGTTCCAGCAGCTTCAACTTTGGGATTCCCTCAAATCCGCCGTGGCCTCCGTGGCGACGTTTTTGCGGCCGCCCGTACCCGCCGCACCGCCCGCCCGGGCCGTCCCGCCCGCTCAGCCCGCTCCGGCCCATCCGGCCCCGCGTGCAAAGCTTCCGCAGCGCGGCCCAGCGGCGGCTGTCGCGCGCTGCGCCCAAGCCAAGAAGAAGCCAAGGGGAAGCGGGAGCACGGCGCGCTACGACGAGGTGGTGCGCCTCATGCTGGCCCAGCACAACATCCGAGTCCGCAAGTGGCGAAAGTCGATGTCGGGCATCGCCTGGAAGGTGCGGTACCAGGACGGCACCATCGTCAACCTCATCGAGTCGCCCCGCCCCAAAACCTCGCTGTCGATGGCGATCTTCCTGCATGAAATCGGCCACCACGCCATCGGCTTTGACGTCTACAAGCCGCGCTGCCTTGAGGAGTTCCACGCCTGGCGCTGGTCGCTGCAGGCCATGGAGGCTCACAGCCTTCCGATTTCTGACCGGGTGCGCTACCGAGTCGCGGCGTCGCTGCATTATGCGGTCGGGAAGGCCAAAAGGCGGGGGATCAAGGCTGTGCCGGCGGAGTTGACGCCGTACATAGCGAAGCCGGTCATTCCGAACAAAAACCTTCCATAGCGCGGGCACGGCGACTTTTGCGAACCCGACCAAAACCCCTTACCAAGGGCCTGCGTATAGACTTGAGAGTACCTCTTCGAACTCGGCAAATATTCGGTGTGCTAACGGCCGATCTCCGAGGTATACTCTTGAAGGTCCGCGTTCTGCGGGCTGCCGACCCAGTTCTTGGCGTCGGGTCGTGGAAAGATTCGAATGGCGAGAACCATGCGAAAAGAGCGCTTCAAACTCGTTGGTGCGGTGACCCTCTTGGTCGTCGCTGCTGCCCTTATTGGCTCGCAGTTTATTGACTGGTCCGGCGCTACGGTGGTGATCCCGGACGCGGTGGAGGCGGTCGAGCCAGCCAATCCGAATGCCAAGCCAGTAGCTGGCCTTAAGCCACGCGAGCCCGTCCCCGTAGGCAAAGTTGAAAGCCAAGTTGAACGCCCGGCCGCGGGCGCTGTCAAGCCGCCCAAGTAAAATCGTTGGAGATCAAGTATGAAGAGCAACCGCCATTTTGGATTCACGCTGATCGAACTCCTCGTCGTCATCGCAATTATCGCACTGCTGGTCGGCATTTTGCTGCCGGCGCTGTCGAAGGCTCGAATCGCCGCGCGCCTCGTCAAATCGCTCTCCAACATCCGACAGATCACCACAGCGGGTGCTCAATATCAGACTGAGAACAAGGGCTATATGCCAATCACCCTGTCGTTCCGCCGCTCGGTCGCACCGCAACGGCAGTTTCGCGACATGGCTTGGTCGGACCCGACCTTCGAAGGATTCTGCACCTGGACCTTCGCTGGAAAGAACTGCAGCAGTTTCTGGGGCGGGCAGTCCTTTGATGTGGAGGCCGTGGATCGGCCGCTGAATCGTTACCTCGGCGATCAGCGATATACCGCGCCCGATCCCCCGGCTGTCATGTCCGCCAACGATTCATCACGTTCAAGCGAAGTGATGGACGCGATGAGCGATCCCACCGATACGGTGACCTATCAGCGCGCTTGGAACGCCGCGAATCCGAATCCGACCCGCGGTGTCAGTTCCTATGAAGACGTGGGTACTTCGTACCATTTTCAGGCGAAATGGTTTGAACAGTTGTATCCAACGGCTGCTTTCAACGGCGGATCCGGCTTCGTTCGCGGCTTTAACTTCGGAACACTTCGGCTGAAAGCCGGCGATGCATACGCGCCCAGCAAGCTCGTCTGGGTGAACGACCAGTACGCCGACGTTGTCGCCAACTGCACAAATCAGGCTTTCAAGTTGAAAAATGGTTATGGCGATATCAACAAGTCTGTGATGGGGTTCATGGACGGGCACGCCAACTATCACAACGTGCGACCGGGGAATATTCCCGAATCGTTCAGAAGCGTTGACTATCAGTTCGTGTTTGATTCGCTTCGATTGCCGCCGTGACTTTGATTTTGCGGTCGGCGGTCGTTAAGCGCCCCGCTCCTTGACATCGTCGCGGGGTGGGTCGTATAGATCCCGCCGCGCGACTAATCGAAAGGAACAACGATGAAACCGCATTTGCGTCACACGAGTTTGGGATTTTTTGCATTAGTATTTTCCGCTATGCCGACGTTCGGCCAGGTTGGGCCGACCAACCAGAACAGGTGCTGCATCAACCAGTCGTATATGTTGCGGCAGCGCGCAATCGTGCTGAGCTGGTCGCTTTCCGCAGAAAATAGTTGTAGTTTTGTGACGCCGATTAAGGTCACGTCGCGTTCCGAATTGCGCGCCGCAGAATTCCCGGGGGAACTCGCCTGCAGTTTTCTGGGCGAAACTAATTTGGCTGATTTCGACGAGACGATTTTTCCGCCCCAGACGAGCTTCCCGATTGTGGCTTTCAGTGAATCGACTGAATCGCCAGATGATTTCGCGTGCGGCGACGAAACTCGGGACTCAGAGGCGCTTGCGTCCGCCCGATCGACCGCGTTTAATACCTCGACTGGGGAGTTCGAACTTCATCTGAATACGTTCGTTTCGCATGGCTACGCGGAACGAACGGAGAACGGCGTTGTGGTTGACTCGGACGAGTTTTTTCGGCTCACCTTTGCACGAGCGCGCGCCAGCGCACGGACGACCTTGGCTGGGCAGTGTAATGAAATCGTTGCTGAAGTGTCGCTGACCGGGAATGATGTTTACACGTTTGGCCAGTCCTGCGTGCAATGCTCTGACCTCCCGACACCGTCGATCGAGTACGCGCCGGTGATTGTCTCGTATGTGCGCGTGGCGGGTGGGCTCAATGCTTCGCTCTTGTTCGCAGGAATCCCGGAACTCGGGCTATACGCGGGCTATCCGACTTCGGTTGTCCCGAATCCGAGCAACGAAATCGTCATCGACACCGATGCGACGTCCATTCCATCACCTGACATCAACCGCGATAACGAAATTTGTTTTGATGACCGCGGAGCCTATGGCGTGCTTTTCGCCGCGACGTCTCCCACAGATTACGACCCCCGTATCGATACAAACCTGGATGGCGTGGTCGAGGACGATGACCGTGTCCTCTTTCTTGAGATCTTGGACAGTCTGCTTTGTCCTGCCGACTACAACTGCGATGGGTTGGTGGATCCCGACGACCTGGCGGACTTTGTCGGGGCCAATCTGACGACGCCGCCAGCTCAGTCCACGGATTTTATCGCTGACGGAACCGTTAATCCCGACGACCTCGCAGATTTCATCTCCGCGTACTTTGTGGGCTGCTGACTAACTTACAGCGTGGTGCATTAATCGAGCGTGCACGGGCCCCTCGCGGGAAAAATCTGCGGGGGGACTTTCTTCAATAGAAATCCACGGGTCTGGTAATGGAAGTTCCACTGCGTAAATCCACCCGGCCCTTCCCCTCGTACGCCCATCGCCCCGGCACAACACCCCACCCAATCAACGACCCGCGCGGCCACTCCTACCACAATCCCGGCGCAGCCACCCACCCCTTTCCCGCAGTCATGCCCGATGCACCGTCACTGCCAGCAAGCGAAACCTACCGCTACGCCATCGACCTCTACAACGCCGGCTTCTGGTGGGAGGCCCACGAGGAATGGGAATCCCTCTGGCTCATCGCCAAGGCGCAGCCGCCAGCCGCCGCTCACATTCCAATATCCGCCCCACCCACCAACCCCACCGCCCCCCCCACCGCCAACTTCCTCCGCGGCCTCATTCAATCCGCCGCGTTTCAGCTCAAACTCTCCATCAACGAGCGACCCGGCTGCCAGCGCCTGCTGGCCCGCCTTTCGGCCAACTTCGCACCCGTGATAGCGAGCATCCAGCCCTCCCGCCACTTCGCGGGCGTGGACGTCGTGGCGCTGCTCCGATCCCTTCAAAGCCAGTTGCCCACGCCCGGAACCCTCGCGGAGCCGTTTGAGTTCATCGTCCTCGCATCGCCATCCGCTCCCGCGCCGCCGCAATAAGCCGCTCAAATATCGCCGCGCCCATGGCGCGATCCGCCGTCCGCTCCGGGTGCCACTGCACCCCGACATAAAACGCCCGCGCCGGGTCATCCACAGCCTCAATAAGCCCGTCACCCGCCAGCCCCAGCACCCGCAGCCGCCCCGGGTCGGTCACCCCTTGCCGGTGATTGCTGGCGACGCGCCCGCCCCCCGCCGCGATCCACCCCACGCCCCGCCCCGCCTCCGTCGGCCGCACCTCATGGGCGAAGTCCTTCACGTGCTCACGGTGCGTCGCCAGCGTTTCGGCCAGGCATTGGTTCATCACGCCGCCGTTGTGCAGCGTCATCATCTGCATGCCCAGGCACACGCCCAGCAGCCGCGGGGCCCGCTCGGCACAGGCCGCATGCTCAGCATCGATAGCCGCGAGCAAGGCCATCTCAAAGGCCTGCCGAGCCGGGTGCATGGGTGTGGCTTTGGGGTGCGTCACCCCGCCAAACGCCTCCATGGCGGCGTCATCGCCCCCCGTCATGACCAATCCATCGCAGAGGCGGGCATATTCGCCAGCCTGTGCCGCCACCGGCGGCAAAAGCACGGCCAGCCCCCCCGCCGCCGTCACGGCGTCAACGTAGGTCATAGCCCCCACGGCGCGCAGTCGCGGCGCAGCACCCGGTTCGCCCGCCCCCACAACCGCCACATCGGTCGTGATCCCGATGACGGGCGGCTGCGTAGTGTCGTTCTCGCTATCTCGCAACTTCTCGATGGGCACGTTTGGGCCTCCTTGCCGATAAAGCACAATAGCGGGCTTAGCCGCTGGCATCCCTTCCGTCCGCGCATCTTCGCTCAAGCCCTTTTCGGCACCGCCTCCCCCCGCCCCACAACCCCACCCCGCCCCGCCCCGCATTCCGTCCCCGATCATCCCCGGCTGCACCCATGTCTAACAAGCTCATCGTCATTCTGATCGTCGTCGCCGCCCTTCTTGGCATCTCGGCCATGCTCATCGTCAACCGGCCCGGAGGGGTCAGCGGCTTGGGTGGTGGCGCTGGGAGCGGCACCGGGGCCACGGGCACCCTCAAAGCGGGCGATCGGCTGCTCACCCTTGACCCCGCCAGTGTGCGCTCAATCAAAGTGGGCATCGAAGGCGGCACCGAGACCGACCTGCTCGAGGCCGGCACCAAAGACTCGCGCTGGCGCCTCACGCGAATGACCAAAAAACCCGGCGCGACCGAGGCCACCGCCACCGGCCCCACCTGGCTGCTCGACGATTCTCGTGTCCGCAGTGTTCTCAGTATCCTCGCCTCACTCACGGCCGATGCCGCCGCCCCCGCGGGCAGCACCGTGGGCACCGGCGCCACCGTCGTCACCATCACCTCCGCCGACGGCCGCGCCACCACCATCCGCCTCGCCGGGCGAACCCTGGGCGGCCAGGGCATGATTGAAATCACCGCCCCAGACGCCGCACCAGCCACCAGCACGCAAACCCGCGTCGCGCTTGTCAAAGACCAGATTCACTCGCTCTTCACCTCGCCCGGCCCGCGCGGCTGGCGCGATACGCAGCTCATCACCATGCCCGTGGCACAAGTCGCCAAGGTCCGCATCGTCGGGGCCGAGGGCGGCCTGGCCCTCGCCCGCGTGCAAACCCGCTGGGGGGTGGTCGAGCCCATCACCGCTCCGGCCGACCCCGTAGCGGTCCAGAAACTCTTGAGCATCGTTGAGAACATGCGCATCGGTCGCTTCTACGACGATGGCATCATCACCGCCGCCAAGGCGGGGCTCGAAACTCCCGTCGCGCGCCTGGTGCTTGAACCCGAGCAGGCCGCCAAAGACGCCGCCGCGGCAGCCCAAACCATCCTTGCCCCGCTCGAACTCACCGTCGGCGGCGCGGCCGACCCAGCCGGCAAGACGCTCTACGCCTCGCTCGACGGCGGCCAGACCATCGTGAGTGTCGATACCGAATCGCTCAGCAAGATCCGCACTCGGCCCGAGGAATACATCACCGGGGCCATCACGGCCGCGCCAGCCCCGGAAATCGCCGTCATGATCTTCGAAGGCACCGCCCCGGCCGTGCAAGGGCCCGATGGCTCAACGGCTCGCCCCGCTCAGCCCTTCACACTCGGCGTTCGCCGCAAGCTCGGCCAGTGGCTGGAACTCACCGCCGACGGCAAAGAAATTGCGCAAGACCCCCAGCGCGTTGCCCAGATCGAAGCCATGGTGAACTTCCTCACCCAGCAGCGTGCCTCAACGGTGACCCTTAGCGAGCCCGCGGCCTTCGCCCCGCTCGGCACGCTCTCGCTCCGCACCGCCGAGGGCGATGCGCTCGAAGACCTGCAGCTTGCCACCTCCGGCCCCTCGGCCATCGTGGTTCGCACCGGCAAAATCTACCGCGGCTTCACCATCATCCCCGACCTGCTCAAAGGCCTCGTCGGCCCCCTCGAAGCCCCGCTTCCGCTCGGGCCCGATGGCAAGCCGGTGAAGGAAATGATGAAGTAACTCCTCAGGGCCGCGGCTCGCGCGTGGCCGGCGTTCGCACGGGGTCACGAACCGCCCGGGGTCACGGCTCGCGGCGATCAAGCGTCGCCCGCAACTTCCTCAGCGCATCAAACGCCTGCATCGGCGTCATCCCATCCAGTTCCAGCCGCGCCAGTTCATCCACCGCCGGGTGCGGCACAAACTCCGTAAACAGCGACATCTGCGCGCTCGAAGGCTTCACCGCCTTGGCGCCCGCCCGGGCCGCCTGCACGCTGTTCTTGGCCGTCCCTGCCCCGCCCGTCACCCCCGCTCCCTCGTGCTCAACCGAGAGTGACTCAAGCACCTCGCGCGCCCGCATCAGCGTGGGCTCAGGAATGCCCGCAAGCTTCGCCACATGCAGGCCATACGAACGATCGGTCCGCCCCGGCAGAATTCGGTGCAAAAACACAATCTGCGTGTGCCCGTCAGGGCCCGGCCATTCCTTCACGCTCACGTGCAGATTCGTGACGCGCCCGGGAAGCAGTTCTTCCAGCCGCGTGATCTCGTGATAATGCGTGGCAAACAGCGCCCGCGGCGTTGGAGTCGCCCCGGCCGCCTTGCGACCTTTGCCGGGCGCTGCCAGGCCCCCGGCCAGTGTCTCGGCGATCGCCCACGCGAGCGACAAGCCATCCAGCGTGCTGGTGCCGCGCCCAATCTCATCAAGCACCACCAGCGAGTGCGCCGTCGCGTGATGCAGAATGTTCGCCGTCTCGGTCATCTCCACCATGAACGTTGATTGCCCGGCGTGCAGTGCATCATCCGCCCCGACGCGCGTGAAGATCCGATCCGTCAGGCCGATCACCGCGCGCTCGGCCGGAACAAACGCACCCGCGTGGGCGAGTAGCACGAGCAGCGCGGTCTGGCGAATGAACGTCGATTTACCGGCCATGTTGGGCCCGGTGATGAGTGAGAGCGCGGCCGCCGGCGAGAACGCACCATCAGGCAAGGCGCTGCCGCCAAGCACACAGTCATTGGGCACAAACTGCGAGCCCAGCACATCGTCAAGCACCGGGTGGCGGCCCTGCACGATGTGCAGTACCGGCTCGGCAACAACTTCGGGCCGGACCCATCGACGCGCCGCGGCCTTGCTGGCAAAGCACACCAGCACGTCGAGCGAGGCGACCGTGTCGGCAAACCGCGCCATCGCCGCCATGCACGCGGCCGAGGCCGCGCAGAGCTTCTCAAACACCTGCTGCTCACGCTCAATGGCCCGCGCCCCGGCCGTGGTCGTCTTGTCTTCAAACGTCTTGAGCTCGGGCGTGATGTAGCGCTCGGCATTCGTCAGCGTCTGCCGCCGCGCAAACACCGCCGGCGCGCGCGAGGTCTGCCCCTTGGGGAGTTCGATGTAGTAGCCGAAGATCTTGTTGTAGCCCACCTTCAGGCCGGGAATGTTGTGCTCGCGCATGAGGGCCGACTGATATTCACTCAGCCAGGCGCCGGCATCCCGCTGTAGCATCCGCGCTTCATCAAGCACCGCGTCCACCCCGTCGCGAACCAGGCCGCCCTCACGCAAATGCGTCGGCGGCTCATCCACACAGGTGCGGGCGATCTCATCAGCCAGAGGTTCGAGCACGCCGCGCACTTCGCGCAGCGCCGCCAAATGCGCGCTGAGCGCCCCCACGTTCACCATGGCCGCATCCAGCGCCGCCAGTTTGCCCAGCGAGCGACCCAGCGCCACCAAATCCCGCGGCGTAGCCCGGCCCAGCGCCACCCGCGCAGCAATACGCGGCACATCCTGCACGCCTTTGAGCGCCGCTTCAACCTCGCCCGCCAGCCGCCGATCTTCCTTCAGCGTCGCAACGCACGCCTGGCGGGCCTCAATGACCGCCAGTATCGCGCTCGGGCGGCACAGCCAGTCGCGCAGCAATCGCTTGCCCATCGGCGTGCAGCAGCCCGGGCCATCAGGCCCCAGAAACACCGCCACCAGCGAGCGATCCTGACCGCCCGGATTACCCGCCGCTCCCCCGCCACGAATGGTCCGATCAATCTCCAGCGACCGAAACGTCGCCGCGTCGAGCATCAGGCAATCACCCGCCTGCTCACGCCTGGGCGGCTGAAGGTGCCCAAGCGACTTGGCGAGCGCCGCCGCTCGACCCGCCTGCGTCGCCCCGTCGAGCGCCTGCGTCTGGCGCAGGTAGCGCAGCAGCACGCCCGCAGGAATCAGGCCAAGGTCATCATCCTCCAGCCCGAAGCCGGCGAGGGTTGACACGCCAAACTGCGAGCAGATCGCCTCGCGGGCTTCATTCAAGCGAAAATGCCACTGCGGCTGCGGCGTGCCCGGCACGCCCAGCGCATCGAGAATCGCGCCCACGCGGCCGGGCTTCTTGCCGTCGCCCGTGTCGGCATACACCACCTCGCTCACCTGCCGGCGGGCCAGTTCGTCGATGATGGCCCCGCCCACGGCCGCGCAGCGCGTGAGAACAAACCGCCCCGTCGAGAGTTCGGTCACGGCGATCATGACCTCGTCACAATCGGGCGGATAGCAGACGCACGCCAGGTTGTTGGGTCGGTCGTCTTCCAGCAGCGTCTCATCAACCAGCGTGCCGGGCGTGAGCAGGCGCGTCACTCCCCGCTCAATCACCGCGCTCGCGCCGCCGAGAGCCTTGGCCTGCTCGGGGGTCTGAAGCTGATCAGCCACCGCCACCCGCACGCCCAGCGCCACCAGTCGCCGCACATAGGTGTCGAGCTGGTGGTAGGGCATTCCCGCCATGGGAATCCCCGCCGACCGCTGCGTGAGGGTGAGCCCCAGCAGCTTGCTGATCTTGACGGCATCATCATCAAAGAGCTCGTAAAAATCGCCGATGCGAAAAAGCAGCAGACAATCCGGATGGGCCTTCTTGAAAGCCATGTACTGCCGCATGGCGGGCGTATCACGCGGGTCGCTGGCGGGCTTCTTGGCACCCTTGGCCGCCGCGAGGGCGAGTTTAGATTCCACCTGCGACTCGGCAGTCCCGCTCACGAGCCCAAGCCCGCCGTCATCAAGTTGTGTCTCGTCGCTGGTCATGCTGATTCGGCCAAAGGATAACGCTTTGCCGCCCCCATGCCGATAGGGTTCGCGGAGTATTCTCTGCAAACTCCGCCATGAACCCGCCTTCTCCCCATTCCCGCACTCCGACCGACGCTTCAACGCCGCCGTCGCTGCTCCAAGTTGCCCATCTTCCGATCACTGACTTCCCCCCCGCCATCTCGATTCCGCCCATCACCCGGCCCTTTGACGTCACGATCACCCCGCCCGGCTCCAAGTCGCTCACCAATCGAGCCCTGCTTCTCGCCTCGCTCGCCTCCGGCCGCTCGACGCTCCGCCGTCCGTTGCTTGATGCTGACGACGCCCGCCGCATGCAGACGGCCATCACCGCCCTCGGTGCCCGCCTGACCCCGCTCGCCGGCGGTGATCTCGCCGTCGATGGCGTAGGCGGCGCGTGGCCGATTACCGGCGAACACACGCTCGACCTCGGCAACGCCGGCACCGCCACACGGTTTCTCGCCGCGGCATCGCTCCTCGCCCCGCCGGGCACGTCGATCGTGATCGACGGCAACGAACGCATGCGCCAGCGGCCCATCGGCGAACTTCTCACCGCCTTGCGCTCCCTGGGCGCAACCGTCGAACCCCTCGGGGCTCTCGGCTGCCCGCCGCTGCGTGTCCGGCCACCGCACGATCGCTCGGTGTTTGCCGACTCACTCACCTTCGGCACCACCGCGTCAAGCCAGTTCATTTCCGCCGTACTCCTGATCGCCCCCTGGCTGCCGCGCGGCCTGACGGTGCGCTTCGCCCCCGGCTCACTCGTCACCAGCGAGCCCTATATCGCCATGACCATTGGCCTCATGCGCCAACTCGGGCTCAGCGTCTCCGGCCCCGCCTCGGGCCCCATATCCGTCAGCCCATTCACGCCCGGGACCGGCCTCGCCGGGTTTGATCTGGCCATCGAGCCCGATGCCAGCAGCGCGAGCTATTTCCTCGCCGCCGCCGCCATGTGCCCCGGCAGCACCGCCACCGTCACAGGCCTCAACGAGCAGAGCCTTCAAGGCGACGCGGCGTTCATTACCGTCATGGACGGCATGGGCCCCATGGTCGACAGCGGCGACTCATCAATCGGCGTCACCGGCTCCACCCGCCTGCGGGCGTGCCATGTTGACCTTGCCGACATGCCTGATACGGCAATGACCTTGGCGGCCATGTGCATGGTCGCCACTGGTCAGTCAACCATCCGCGGGCTTCGGACCCTGCGCGTCAAGGAGACCGATCGACTGGCGGCCCTGGCGTGCGAACTTTCCAAGCTCGGCGCCACCGTCGAGATCACCCGCCAAGGCCATGACGAGGGCCTGCGAATCTCCCCTCCCGCGACCGAGTCCGGGGATAAGGGGAATTGGGCTTTGAATCGACCCGTCCGGCTCGATACCTACGACGACCATCGCATGGCCATGGCCTTGGCCCTGATCGGTCTGCGTCGCCCCGGCGTGGTGATCAACAACCCCGCCTGCGTCGCCAAGACCTATCCAACGTTCTGGGCGGACCTGCGCCGGCTTTATCCATAGAGAGCGCCCCGGTGAACAACCGGCACCCGCGCCAAGAGAATCCGCCCGTTTTTTGCCAAATGTCAGATCCAGCGGGAACCAACCGGCCTTCCGAGCGTCAAACTGAGCATGCAGTCCGGTGAGTCAAACGCCGAAGCCGGTCGATAGCTGGGGAAAGGATCGCCCGATCCCGCCCCCCTTCCTCCCCCGACAGGGCCTAAGCGGAGTACGCTTATCCGGACTGCAAACA
>Ga0209181_10002314_pt1 | contig 31523 bp, 26 predicted proteins | sample MAT05_FD_187208 | JGI IMG/M metagenome (GOLD analysis project Ga0209181, IMG submission 187208) | Freshwater microbial communities from Lake Fryxell liftoff mats and glacier meltwater in Antarctica - MAT-05 (SPAdes) (version 2) | ecosystem: Environmental > Aquatic > Freshwater > Ice > Liftoff... | reverse complement strand
AGCCTGTCGGACTTAAAGGAAATCGGCTGCAAATCCGCCTGGACGATCCATATTCCGCCGCTTTCTCGGGCAATAGAAGAGCTATTACCCTTCAAAATCGACGAAATCTGGCTTCGCCCAGTCAGACTTTCGCTTCGATTCTTCAAGTCCGACAGGCTGCTAGCGCTCCGAATCGTGGCGCTGCAGCTTGGCGTCAATCGGTTTTTGCGGGCGCAAATGGGCCAACAGCGGTCAGCTTAAGCCCGCGAATGCTGGCGAGGCACTTTCCGAGAGCTTGCAAGCCTTACGCGTGTTGGGATCGCTGGCATATGCTGCGGCGCATCAAGCACCCTAGGATGAATCGTGAGCCGAGCCCATAATTTCAGCGCTGGTCCAGGCGCCTTACCTGAACCGGTGTTGCGCCAAGCGCAGGAAGAAATGCTGGAATGGCGCGGCGCGCGCGCCTCGGTGATGGAAATCAGCCATCGCGATAAGGCTTTTGTTGAATTGGCCGAACGCGCGGAAGCGGACTTGCGCGAGATCTTGGCGGTTCCAGCCGGATACAAGGTGCTGTTTCTGCAAGGTGGTGCCACTGGCCAGTTTGCTCTGCTACCCATGAACTTCGCCGCGCCAGATCAAACGGCCGACTACGTTGTCACTGGCGCTTGGGGTGAGAAGGCAGTCAAGGAAGCTAAGAGTTTGTGCGTGGCGCGCGTGGCGGCCAGTAGCGAAGCGCAGAATTTCACGACTGTGCCCGACGTCGCGAGCTGGCAGCTCAGTGAGAACGCAGCTTACTTGCACGTTACGCCCAACGAAACCATTCACGGCGTCGAGTTTTATGACTTGCCGGAGAACTCGGCGCCGGTCTTTGCCGATATGTCATCGACCATTTTGTCGCGACCGCTGGATGTCTCGAAATATGGCGTGATTTATGCTGGCGCACAGAAAAACATCGGTCCCTCCGGCATCACCGTGGTCATCGTCCGCGACGATCTACTCGAGCGCAAGCCGCGTCCGATTCCGCAAATTCTGAGCTACAAGGCGCATGCCGATAACGGCTCCATGCTGAATACGCCGCCGACCTTCGGCTGGTACGTGTCCGCGCTGGTATTTGAATGGATCAAGCGTGAGGGCGGTCTGGCCGCGATCGGCGAGCGCAACGCGCGCAAAGCAGCTTCGCTGTACGCCGCAATCGATAGCTCAAACGGTTTCTATAAGAATCCGGTCGATTTGCGCTTTCGTTCGTGGATGAATGTACCTTTCACGCTGACCGACGACAAGCTCGATAGCCCATTCCTCAAGGGTGCCGAGGCTGCCGGTTTGCTGGGATTGAAGGGCCACCGGGCCGTTGGTGGAATGCGCGCGAGTCTTTACAACGCGGTTTCCGAGGCAGCAGTCGCCGATCTGATCACCTATATGCGCGAGTTCCAGCGGTCGAACGGCTGATCGCTGACTGAAAGTAGTCGGGCGCTGTGCTCGCCGATGAAAACAGGTACATGCGCAGTGCGGGTCAGAATGCCGCTAGCCCGCGCCAGTCAGTCAGTAAGTTATTGATTAGTTTCAAATGTGTGCTTGTCGTGCCGCTTGCACCCTGCGCGCGCAAAAGTATCGTCCCGAGTCCCGAGTCCCGAGTCCCGAGTCCCGAGTCCTGAGTTCTGAGTCCTGAGTCCCGAGTCCCGAGTTAGAACACTCCCCAATCAATGCGCGGGCCTCAGCAGAGCCGCGATGCAGGAACGAGCCCCATGTTTAAGATTCGTACGCACAACAAGATTTCCGCGAGTGGTTTGTCGCGCCTGCCGCAGTCCGAGTACCAAGTCGGCGATCAGATCGAGAACCCGGACGCGATTCTGGTGCGTTCGGCGGATCTGCATTCCATCGTTGTCAACCCCGAACTCAAAGCCGTGGCACGGGCCGGAGCGGGCACCAACAATGTGCCGGTGACTGAGCTGTCGAAGCACGGCGTGGTCGTGTTCAACGCGCCCGGCGCTAACGCCAATGCCGTGAAAGAACTGGTGCTCGCGGGCATGCTGATTGCCGTTCGCAATCTGCGTGAAGCGGTCGAATTCGTGCGCGATCTAGATCCGACCGATCCCGCGCTGGAACACAAAGTAGAAGACGGCAAGAAGCGCTTTGTTGGTAGCGAAGTTGTCGGCCGCACCTTGGGTGTGATTGGGCTTGGCGCGATCGGCGTGCGCGTGGCGAATGCCGCGAAGGGTATCGGCATGCGTGTGATTGGATTCGATCCGCACATGACGGTGGAAGGCGCATGGCAATTGTCGAGCGACGTCGACAAGGCCGGTAGCCTCGCCGAGGTGTTGGCAGAATCCGATTTCATTACCCTGCATGTGCCGCTGAATTCAGCCACCAAGGGCACGATCAGCGCGGCCTCGCTCGCCAACGCCAAGGATGGTTTGGTCGTGCTTAATTTTGCACGCGAAGGCGTGGTCGATGAGGACGCGGTGATCGCCGCGCTCGATAGTGGCAAGCTTGGCCACTACATCACTGATTTCCCGACCGCGCGCACGCTTAAGCATCCGAAAGTCGTCTCATTCCCGCACTTGGGCGCGTCGACGCTGGAAGCTGAAGAGAATTGCGCCATCATGGTGGCCGACCAACTGCGCGATTACTTGGAAAACGGCAACGTGCAAAATGCCGTGAACTTCCCGAGCGTGCGGCTCGCGCGTGCGGGCGTGCAACGCTTGTGCGTCGCCAACCGCAATGTGCCCAATATGATCGGCCAACTCAGTCATGTGCTCGGCGAAGCTGGCGCCAATATTGCGCAAATGCTGAATGCTTCACGCGGCGAACTCGCCTACAACTTGCTCGATCTCGATGTTCCCGTCGATGCGTCAGTGGTAGCCAAGTTGGCGGCCATCGAAGGCATGTTGGCAGTGCGCGTTATCTGACGCGAAAAGCGCCTTGCGGTGTCAGTTGGTACCGCAGGGCGTTTGGGATGGTAGCGCTCACCGCGACGGGTTAATTGTGTGGGGAGCGCGCTCAGGCTTCCTCTCTAGAGTCGTCAGACAGAGGAGCGCAGCGATGCGGCAATCCAGTGATTTTTGCTGTTCGCCTACTTAAGGTCAGTAGGGATCGGCTTCCGAATCCGACCGGGGTGAACCGCGCTGCTGTGAAATTTGAGCGCAAGCGCGGGGGTTGAGCGGCTATCCTCCGCACGATCCCGCTACCCATTTGAAAGCCTGCCGATGCCGCGTCGTCCAGTCGAAGATCTGCCAAAGATGGCGTTGCCCGAGTTGCGGACGCGCATCGATGCGGTGGACAAGCAGATTCAGGATTTGATCGCCGAGCGCGCGCAGTACGCGCGTCAAGTCGGAGTTGCTAAAGGTCCTTTGAAAGCGGCCATCGACTATTACAAGCCCGAGCGCGAAGCGCAGGTATTGCGCATGGTCGTCGATCGCAACCAGGGCCCGCTTTCAAACGAAGAACTTCTGCGCGTATTCCGCGAAATCATGTCTGCGTGTCTGGCGCAGCAAAATCCGCTCAAGATCGCTTATCTCGGGCCGGAAGGTACCTTCAGCCAATCCGCAGTACAGAAGCATTTTGGCCATTCGGTGATCACCATCCCCATGGCCAGTATCGAAGAGGTCTTCGGCGAGGTAGAGAACGGTAATGCCGATTTTGGCGTGGTCCCGGTCGAGAATTCGACGGAGGGCGCGGTCAGCCACACCTTCGATATGTTCATGACCACCACGCTGAAGATCTGCGGTGAGATCGAGTTACGTGTGCATCAGAATTTGCTCGCCAAGCAGACTGATCTCAATCAAATCGAGCGCGTGTATTCGCATGCGCAGTCGCTCGCGCAGTGCCGCGGCTGGTTGCGCGACCATCTGCCCAAAGTGGAACGCATCGCCGTCAGCAGCAATGCTGAAGCGGCTCGGCGCGCACGTAGTGCAGACGATGCAGCGGCCATCGCCGGGATTTCGGCGGCGCAGGTTTATGGCTTGAAAGTGCTCGCCGCCAATATCGAGGATCGCCCCGACAACACCACGCGCTTTTTAGTGCTAGGCCGTGAGCTGTTCACGCCAAGCGGACACGACAAAACATCACTTTTACTGGCGGTCAAAGACACGCCCGGCGCGCTCTATCAATTGCTGACGCCGCTGGCAAAGCATGGCATCAGCATGACGCGTATCGAGTCACGGCCAGCACGTGGTGCAAAGTGGGAGTACGTATTTTTCATCGATGTGGAAGGCCACATCCACGACCCCCAATTGACCGCCGTTCTTGCCGATCTCGGTCCCATCACCGCGCAACTCAAAGTGCTCGGTGCCTATCCCGCTGCCATCGTCTGAGAGTAAGTTTAAGCACCATGCGACCCGAAGACTTAGCGGCCCCGGGCGTGCAGCGCCTGCGCGCCTATGATCCAGGCTACGATCCAAACACCATCCGACAGATGCTGAATCTGCCAGCGCTTGTGGAACTTGGTTCCAACGAGAATGGCTACGGCCCGAGTGCGGATGTGCACCGCGCACTTGCCCAATTGGGCCCGGACGTCTTGATCCGCTATCCCGATGCCGGTGCGCGACAGTTAAAGGCTGCCATTGGACGGCGCTGGAAGATCGATCCGGCGAAGCTCACGCTGGGTAATGGCTCGCACGAATTATTGGTGTTGATCGCCGAGACCTTCGTTGCGCCGGGCGATGAGGTGGTGTTTTCGCAGTTCGGATTCGCGGTGTTCAAGCTCGCGGCCTTGGGCAGCGGCGGCTCGCCGGTGGAAGTGCCTGCCCTCGAACGCAGTGCGGCGATGCCGTTCGGTGCTGATCCGGTTGCCATGGCTGCGGCGTTGAGCCCGCGTACCAAGCTCGTCTACTTGGCAAATCCGAACAATCCCACTGGCACTTGGTGGGATCGCGAAACACTGGCTAATTTCCTGCGCCAAGTGCCTGCGCATGCCATTGTTGTGATTGACGAGGCTTACCGAGAGTTCGTCGATGCTGATCGTGTGCCTGATGCCTCAGAACTTGCTGATCTGCATCCCAATCTGGTGGTGACACGCACCTTCTCCAAAGCCCACGGTTTGGCGGCATTGCGCATTGGCTATGCGATTTCCAGCCCGCCATTGGCACAGGTGCTGGAGCGCACGCGGCTGACCTTCAACGTGAATTTGCTTGCGCAGACAGCCGCAGCCGCGGCCATTGCTGACCGTGACCATGTGGAAAAGGTACGCGTCGCGAATGCACACGAGCGTGAGCAGCTAACTGCCGATTTGCGCGCACTTGGCCTATTCGTCTTCCCTTCGCAGGGGAATTTCGTGTTGGTAGATTTTGAGCGGCTGGCAAAGCCGATCGAAGACGCTCTGCTGCACCGAGGCGTGTTGGTGCGCCCAATGGGTGGCTACGGTTTGCCGACTTGCTTGCGCATCACCGTCGGATTGCGCGCTGAAAACAAGGCGCTGATTTCGAATCTGCAGTCCGTGCTCGTTGAGCTCGGCACATGATCCTACCGACGCGCGATTTCCTGGTTTCTCCAAGTTCGGCCGTGCGCGGCTCAATCCTTGTCCCTGGCGATAAATCGATCTCGCATCGTGCGGTGATTTTCGGGGCGATATCCGAGGGTCACACGCATGTCAGCGGATTTTTGCCCGGTGAAGACACCTTGGCCACCGCGCAGATCTTCCGGCAACTCGGCGTCGCCGTGACCCGCATCGACACCACAACGCTCAGTATCGACGGCGTTGGGCTGCATGGTTTGCGCAGCAGCGCGGCTGATCTGGATTGCGGCAATGCGGGTACCGCGATGCGTTTGTTGACGGGTTTGCTTGCGGGTCAGACCTTCGCCACGCGTCTGGTCGGCGACGAATCGCTATCGCGGCGGCCGATGCGGCGCGTCACTGATCCCTTAGCACTGATGGGCGGTCGCATTCACTCGACGGCTGCTGGAACTGCGCCATTAGTCATTGAGCCGTCGCCGAATCTGACTGGCATCGACTATTTATGTCCGGTGGCCAGCGCGCAGATCAAATCCTGTGTGTTGCTGGCTGGACTCTATGCACACGGTGAGACGTGCGTGCGCGAACCGGCACCCACGCGCGACTACACCGAACGCATGTTGGCAGCGCTAGGTGCAGAAATCCGCGTAGATGGCAACGCGATTCGCCTACTTCCGGGCCGCAATTTGCTGGCTGGGCCGATTGCCGTGCCTGGCGATTTCTCGTCCGCAGCCTTCTTTTTGGTCGCGGGCGCAATCGCACGTCAGGGCGAGTTGACCGTCACAAATGTGGGGCTTAATCCGCGCCGCACCGGATTGCTCGATTGTTTGATCGAAATGGGCGCCGACATTGCGGTACTAGATGAGCGCCTGGTGGCTGGCGAGCGCGTCGCGGATTTGCGTGTGCGAGCCGGCGAGTTGCGCGCCATTGACGTGCCGATAGCGCGCGTGCCGGATATGATTGACGAGTTTCCCGCCTTTGCCATCGCCGCTGCCTGCGCACGCGGCATCACGCGCATTCATGGCGCGCACGAGTTGCGCGTCAAGGAAAGTGACCGTCTGGCGGCAATGGCGGCCGGGCTTCGTATCCTCGGTGTTGCGGTCGAGGAATACCCCGATGGGATGGCGATCGAAGGCCAGACAGAATTCAGCGGCGGCGAAGTCGACAGCTTGGGTGATCACCGCATCGCTATGAGTTTCGCCGTAGCCGCCTTGCGTGCGACAGCGCCGCTCGCGATTCGCGACTGCGCCAATGTCGACACCAGTTTTCCGGGCTTTGCCGAGATGGCGGGCTTGATCGGCATTTCCATCGAAGTACGAGGCGCTGCATGAACCCGGAAGCACCGATCATCACCATCGATGGTCCCAGCGGCTCAGGCAAGGGCACGATCAGTCGTGCGCTGGCGCGCCAGCTCGGTTGGCATTTTCTCGATTCCGGTGCGCTCTATCGTGCCGTCGGCGTCGCGGCAATGCGCTCGGGCGTGGACCTAGCAGACACCAAAGCGCTGGCCTGGCTCGCGCTGAACTCCGATATTTCCTTTGAAGATCGTATCGACATCGAGCCGCGCATCTGGCTGGATGGTGACGACATCACCGAGGCGATTCGGACTGAAGACGCCGGCAGCGCGGCGTCCAAAGTGGCAGCTTTGCCGTCAGTGCGCGATGCATTGCTCGACAAACAACGTGAATTCCGGGCATTTCCGGGTTTAGTCGCCGATGGCCGCGACATGGGCACGGTGGTGTTCCCAGACGCACAGTTGAAAGTTTTCTTAACCGCGAGTGCAGAAGAGCGCGCAAGACGCCGGCATAAGCAGTTGAAAGAAAAGGGGGCAAAGGCTAGTCTACCGGGCCTTTTGCGTGAGATCGAAGCGCGCGATTTGCGTGATCGTACACGCGCTGTTGCACCGTTGGTCCCAGCGCCTGATGCGCTGACACTCGACTCGACCGTTCAATCGATCGAGTCGGTGGTGGCGACTGTCCTCGAATGGGCGGCGCGCCTGGCCCGGTAAGTCCATCCATAAAAATAAGATTTGCGGCGTTTACATCGCGCCGTGTAGCAGATTCATCGCCACTTCCAGGACCGCGGCGCCGCCGCGGAATCATTAATCACAGCGGAGCAATCCGCACACTCGAAAGAGGGTGGACAAGCGCTGAAAACACCGCAACGACAACGGTGGACGGACGCGTTTTTCCCATTTTGGAATCAACCATGACTGAAAGTTTTGCCGAATTATTTGAACAGAGCGAGCGCGTCAGCAAGCTCAAGCCGGGCGCGATCCTGACCGGCACGGTGGTCGAAATCCGCAGCGATGTGGTCATCATCAATGCGGGCTTGAAGTCCGAAGGCGTCGTGCCTATCGATCAGTTCCGCTCTGAATCTGGCGAGTTGGAAGTCAAAGTCGGTGACGAGGTCAAAGTTGCACTCGAAGCGCTCGAAGACGGTTTCGGCGAAACACGTTTGTCGCGCGAGAAAGCCAAGCGCGCGATGGTATGGGACGAGCTGGAAGAGGCTCAGTCCAAAGATCAAACCGTGGTCGGTCGCATCAGCGGCAAGGTCAAGGGTGGTTTCACCGTCGACATCAAAGACATCCGCGCCTTTCTGCCGGGTTCCTTGGTCGACGTGCGTCCGGTGCGTGATCCGGTCTACCTCGAAGGCAAAGACCTCGAGTTCAAGATCATCAAGCTCGATCGTAAGCGCAACAATGTAGTGGTCTCGCGTCGTGCAGTGGTCGAGAGCGAATTCTCGGTCGAGCGCGAGCAGTTGATGGAAAAGCTCAAAGAAGGCGCGGTGCTAAAGGGTGTGGTCAAGAACCTCACCGATTACGGCGCGTTCGTGGACTTGGGCGGCATCGACGGTTTGCTGCACATCACCGATATGGCCTGGAAGCGCGTGCGTCATCCGTCCGAAGTGGTCAATGTTGGCGACGAGATCGATGTACGTGTGTTGCGTTTCGACCGCGAGCGCAACCGCGTTTCGCTGGGTCTGAAGCAACTCGGCGACGATCCGTGGGTCAACATCTCGCGTCGTTACCCGCAACATACGCGTCTGTTCGGCAAGGTGTCCAACGTCACTGAGTACGGCGCATTCGTCGAACTCGAGCCGGGCGTGGAAGGCCTAGTGCACGTGTCGGAAATGGATTGGACCAACAAGAACGTCAATCCGGCCAAGATCGTGGCGATCGGTGATGAAACCGAAGTCATGGTGCTGGATATCGACGAAGAGCGTCGCCGCATTTCGCTCGGTATGAAGCAGTGCTCCAGCAACCCGTGGGAAGCCTTCGCGATCACCTTCAAGAAGGGTGACAAAGTCTCCGGTACGATCAAGTCGATCACCGATTTCGGCATTTTCGTCGGGCTCGATGGCGGTATCGATGGTCTGGTCCATCTGTCAGATATTTCCTGGCAGGCCACCGGCGAAGAAGTCGTGCGCAACTACAAGAAGGGTGAGGAGCTGGAAGCGGTGGTGTTGGCCGTGGATCCGGAGCGCGAGCGCATCTCGCTTGGCATCAAGCAGCTTGAGCAGGATCCCTTCGGCAGTTACATGGCCGGACATCCGAAGGGCAGCATGGTCCAAGGCATCGTGCGCGAAGTCGACGCGCGCGGCGTGACCGTGGATTTGTCGGAAGGCGTGGAAGGTTATTTGCGTGCCTCGGACATCGCCAAGGAACGCGTCGAAGACGCCACCTTGCACTACGCCGTCGGCGACAAAATCGAAGCCAAATATGTGGGTCTCGATCGTCGTGGCCGTACCTTGCAGTTGTCGATCCGCGCCAAGGAAGATGAGGAACTGGCCGATGCGTTGGAGGAGTACCACAGCACCTCCGTGGTACCGACTAAGCTCGGTGCGCTGTTGAAAGAGCAGCTCAATCGTTGATTGGCAAGTAGCGCGATGACCGGGACTGGCTCTGCCGTCCCGGTCATTTAACGGGTAGTCTTCATTGCGTGAAGCCCGCCGAATTCTTGTCGTCACTTGGAGCGCAGCTTGTGACCAAATCTGAATTGATTCAAGCGCTCAGCGGCCGGCAGACGCATCTGGCAAGCCCAGACGTCGAACTGGCAGTAAAATCGGTAATCGATCAAATGGCAGATTCGCTGGCGACCGGGGAACGCATCGAAGTGCGCGGCTTCGGCAGTTTTTCATTGCATTTTCGTCCGCCACGGATGGGCCGCAATCCCAAGACTGGGGATGTCGTCGCGTTGGCAGGTAAATATGTGCCGCATTTCAAACCTGGCAAGGAATTGCGCGAACGCGTCAATGCCAGCGAGAAACAGCGCTCGGTATCTAGTAATAGTCCGCGCAAAGTTCGGTGAATGTCTTGCGCTTGGTGTTACGCCTAGTTCTGCTGCTGCTGCTGATCTTGGTGCTGCTATTCGCGGCGTTTAATTCTTCGTTGGTGACTATCGACGCAGTAGTTGGCGGTATCTCTCTACCGCTCGGCGTCGCCTTGGTGGCGTTTTTCGCGCTGGGTAGCTTGGTCGGCGCGCTAGGACTGTACTTAAGCGTCGTATTGCGTCTCAGACGAGAGCTGCGCCGGCTCCGCGGTGCGCCCGCAGCCGGGCAATAGAATTAAGAATGACTGTGGACGTCTTCTGGCTGGTGTTACCGCTGGCAGCCTATCTGGGCTATCTGGTTGGTCGTCGCGGTAGCGAGCGCAGTAGCGGTGAGCGCTTTTCGCAGTTGTCGCAAACCTATTTCAGCGGATTGAATTATCTGCTCAACGAGCAGCCAGACAAGGCGCTCGAAGTTTTCTTGAAGATCGCAGAACTCGATAGCGACACTTTCGAGACGCAGTTGGCGCTTGGCAATCTGTTCAGGCGACGCGGCGAAACTGATCGCGCGATTCGGCTACACCAAGATCTTTACAGTCGCCCTAAGCTATCCGGCGAACAGCGCACCATCGCGCTCTTGGAGCTTGGCGAGGACTATATGCGCGCCGGTTTGCTTGATCGGGCCGAGGCGCTGTACACAGATTTGCTGGCCATTGATCAATTCGCGCCAGCGGCTCTGCGGCATTTAATCTCGATTTATCAGCAAGAACGCGATTGGCTACGTGCCATCGATATGGCGCGTCGCTTGCGACAGCTCACCGGCAATGCCACAGCGCCAATTATGGCGCAGTTCTACTGCGAGCTCGCGGAACCTGCGCGCGCACGTGGCGAACTCGATGAAGCCCGACGTCTTGCGCAAGAAGCGCTGGCGGTGGACGCTCGCTGTGTGCGCGCACATATTTTGTTGGGGCGTATGGAGCGCAGCGGGGGAAACCATCAAGCGGGCGCTGAGCATTTCGAAATGGCCGCCGAGATCGACCCGGACTTCCTATCCGAGATCGTGGGCGAGCTTCTGCAGGCCTACACCGAGCTTGATGCCGACGTGCATGCGCGCGAGTTCCTTGATCGTATGATGACGCGTGATCGCGGCGTTGCGGCCTTGCTGGCCCGCAGCGAAATGGTCGAGCGCAATGAAAGCGTCTCGGACGCTGTTAATTTTCTCGCCGAGCGTCTGCACCAGCGGCCCTCAGTGCGCGGTGTACTCAAAGTCATGGATTTGTCCTTCCCGAGCGAACCCGGCGAACGTGCCGAGACTATCGGTCTCATCCGTGAGCTTCTGAATCGATTGCTTGAACGCAAGCCCGGCTACCGCTGCAGCCGTTGCGGCTTCAGCCCACGCGCCTTGCACTGGCAATGCCCAAGCTGCAAAAGCTGGGCGAGTATCAAACCCGTGCATGGCGTGGCGGGGGAGTAGCGCGCGGTGAGCGCCGCCTTGCGCTATCAATGATCCTAGAAACCTCAGTCCAACTGAGGTTTGTAGGATGATTCGACAGTTGACCTAAACCTGCGCCACCCGATACCACACTAGTGACTGCTTAATATCAGCTCAAACTCATCGACTTGCGCTGCACTGATCAGGCGTATTTGCATAGGTGAATCGCTTACGGAGAAAGCCGGCAGAAGCACCGCGAGATCGCCATCCGGATTCGGTCTTAGGTCTTCAATATCTGCTCTTAGAGCGCCGGATTGAGCGCGGATCTGCAATCGATGTGGCTCATCACTCTCGGTTAAGAATCTAGCCGCTAGTGGAATACCCGCCGGCGCCACGAAGCGTGGGGCCGGCGCATTACTACGCATTCTTGTAAACGAAATTGTTTCGATCTGCCGTGCACCGCCAGCCGGCCCGTGCCACGCCTTCGAGAGAACCACGCCTCCAGCCAAGCCGATGATCAGACTGGCCGCTAGTGCGGACAACTGGCCTCCGAAGTTGCGTGCCGCAGGTGCCGTCGCAGCCAGCGCTTCCGCATGATCCGAGAGCGCGAACTCTGCCTCCACGCGATCCTGCAGCAAAGAATCCACCAGCAATTTGCGCTCGAATTGCTGCAATTCCTCCTTCGCAAGTTCGCCACGCACATAGCGGCGAATACGCTCGCTTTCGACTAGATCGGGCAGTTGCATGGCGACATCACTCATGACTGATCCCGGACATGGTGTCGCGCCAACAAGGCGCGCAATCGCTCGCGTGCATTGAATAGGATGCGATCAAAGTGTGCCGCGCTTACGGCCATTTGCTCACACAAGCGCGGCTTGTCGACATCATTGAGGTAATGCTCGCGCAGGAGTTGTTGGTCGCGTGGCTGCTTGAGCTGGCTAACACTCTGTCGGATGGCCCGAGCGACCTCGCGATCAGCAAAAACCCGCTCAGGCGGAAGCTCGGGGAAGGGCTCAAGCGTTCCACCGTGTTGATCGAGCAGTTCCTGCCGCCGGGACTGCTTGCGGAACTCGCCTAACATTACATTTTTGGCTGTCGCCTCGGTGAAGGCCTGAACTGCTTCGATATCCGCCAATTCCCCGCTGCGAAGCCGCCGCACCCGGGGTCAATGAAACGGTGCTCGACTTCACTGCCACCCTGTCACTAGCACAATCGGTGGTTCGCCAGATCATATTGTCGCCGTCGTTTTACGTGTTGACCGTAGGCCCAGAAGGCGCCGCCTTCGCGCCGGGCGGAGCGGCCGATGGCGAAGTATTCGTCTCGATGTCGACGCAGTTTGTCAATCGGCTCGGCGGCGGCTTCATCGGTGGGATCGTGGTCGGTGGTTACCACGCAACGCATCCCTTCGGCGGCGTCTCTGGATTTGCGTCCTTCTGCTTAGGGGAGAGTCATAGTGCGAGTGCCCATGTAAATTCCGCGCCGACCTATGGAATCACCGGTGCTCGGGACTTGCGCCTGCGCATCGTTGACTACCTGCGGCGGCCGGTTCTGACCGTTCCATAGCCACAATTGCCCCGCCGGCGCAATTGTGCGGCGGGGCGTTCACGCAGCGTTAGCCGTTTCTAAAAGGCGATACACGACTGTTTTCGATTTGCGCGGTCCCGCCGGTGCTTGTGTCGCCGAATGCGCAGTGAACTCGCATGTGCGTTGCAGTGCAGCATTCAGCCCGGCGCGGGCATTATGGGCGGATGAATCGATTCGGGTTGCGCGTGAGTCTGCTAATCAGTGTGCTGCTTGCAGCGCCGGCCCACGCGTGTCCGGTAAGCGCGCCAGACATCATTCGCTCAGATAGTTTCGAATCCTGCGCGCGCACGCAGTCCGGCCTTCAACGTCTGGCCGATGATTTGATGATCAACGGAATCCAACCGACTGTGGTGCTGACGCGCAGCATCACTGTGGATGCACCGACGCGCGTGTTGGTGGTCGCGGATGGCCGGCATTTCCCGGTGGATGCGCCGGCCGCGGTTGTGCGTGTACGCATCGATGGCGACGAGTCGGCAAGCTCCGTCTCGGTCACTGATTGGGGCTCATCGCAGCGGCCGATGATGCACGCCTTCAATGTGCTCGCCGATGCCAGTTTGGGCGCTGGTACGCATCAGATTGAGTTGATCGCGCATGCGCACAGTAGCCGTCCTGGCCGTTTTCGTCTCGGTGCCGGGAGTGCTATGTCAGTATTGGTGCAACCCTTGTCGACCCTATCTTCGGCGAGTTTGCCCGGCGCGACAGGCGCTGTGAATCTCATCACCTTCGCGCCCGGTCAGGGGATCGACGTGCTCGAAGGCGGCATTGGACGGCCTTTGGTGCCGGTCCTCGCACATAGTTTGCGCAATCCGGGCGCGCGCGCGCTCATGGCGATCACGCTGGCGAGCGGACGTGCGTATCACGTGTGTAATTCCAATATTGATGAGGGCTACGGCGATGCGCTGCTGGGTTTGACCAGTAACGGCGTGTGCCAGAACACGCAAGAATCATCCTGGAGCGTCAATGATATTGACCCGAACGCGGAGAAGCAGGCGCCGCTGATGCTGCACGGCGCGCACTCACTGCAGCCTGGACAAGAACGACGCTTGGATCTGGTGGTCAGTGAATTGGCTTTCGGCAGCGATCAGCCCAATGCGCACGAAAACGGCGTGTGCTGGAGCCTCGGCAGCACGCGCATGCTGACCGCATTGAATGGTGCCGTAAGCGGCGCAGCCATCGTGCCGACGACGGCGCAATGCTCGACCTACACGTGGCAATGCGTTGCCAGCACGGCCGGCACGCCAGGTTGTCCCGTGAGCGGAACCGATGTGGTGTTGGCTAGCGCCTGGGTGCAGATTCCGCCCGGTCATGACGGCATCGTGTTGTTCAATGCGCGTGCGCGCATTCAGGGCGACAACGCGGATGCGCTGACTACTGCGACGCTGAGCATTCGCGTCGATGGCGCAATGCAAGGTGCGATAGGTATGCAGCAACTTGCCGATGGCGCCGCGGCGGCCAGCCGAACCTTAAGTGCGAGCTATCTAAGTGCCGCGAATGCGCCGGGCGGGCGGTTATCGGTCGGGCCGCATTTGGTCGAAGTCACGATCAATGTCAGCGGCAGCCGCGTGGCGCACGCGAGTGTGCCCACGGAGTTGGCCTTGACTTGGTTTGACTGAAGCGTTGCGATCCCGTCGAAACTTGGCGCTATCTTGTGACTCGCGGCGGTCCTTGAAGCATTTGCGCATGGGGGAATGTCGCGCGTCGAAATTGGCGTGCGCGAGATGATGTTCGCTTTGAAAGATGGCATCAGCATCCGGCAGGTGGCGGCGTATGCGCGTCGATTGTGTGTAGATTTCTGAGCAGGATGGACTCGAAAGTGAGTTAAACCTAGAAACCTCAGTTGACCGCTTGTCGATGGCCGTATTGCGTTGATTCTTATTGTCTTTAAGCTGTGTTGAACGCGCTCACCTTTCAGGTGAGCGCGCTAGGGGCAGATTGCACGCCTCTGGCGGCACATGGCGGCGTTGCAACTCGTTGGAATAGAAGAGCTATTCGCCCCGGCCCGCAAGCTTAAGCTTGCACGCGTTCAAGCCGGCGCGCGGCATGCCGCGCAAGCTGCGGGCTTTCGCCCTCATTGCGCCTTGCCCTGCACCCCCAGAACCGCACAATATGCCGCGTCCAACTGAGGTTTCTAGGGTTAGATCCTTGCGTAAATTCTGGGAACGCGACGGCACGAGGAGTTGTCGGAATGCCCCTGTCAATAAACGATCCGTCGGAATCACGCGCGTGACGCAGCGTCCAGAAATCGCCGTCCTTTTTTCCAGCACGCTAGATCAAAGTCGATTTGCAAGCGCATGTTGCTGATTTTATTCACCGCCGCCTTTAGCCTTTTCGCCGCCAGCGCCTTGACTTGGCTGGTTATCGACTACGCCCGGCGAACGCAAATGCTGGACGATCCGGGCGCACGCCGTATGCATTCGCAGCCAACGGCGCGCGGGGCCGGGCTCGGCTTCGTGGTGACCATTGTGCTTGCTTGGGGCGCGTTGGGGGTCACGCTCGGATGGATAGCACCCTTGGGTCGTTGGGCCTTGATGACGGCCCTCGGCATGGCGATGGTGGCTGCGATTAGTTGGATCGACGATCGTCGTGGCTTGCCGGTGCTGCCGCGTTTGGCCGTCCATCTGTTCGCCGCAAGCATGGTGGTCTATGGCTCGTGGTGGCTGCCAGAAACTAACCTCAGCGGCTTCGCCCTGGTGCTGATGGTCACGCTGATCCTCGCCATCGTCAGCCTGATCAATTTCTGGAATTTCATGGATGGCATTAATGGCATCGCGGCGGGAATTGCTGCGACTGTTTGTTTGGCGCTCACTGGAGTTCTGGTCTATTGCGACGATATTCCAGCGGCGGTTTTCACGGCAGTCGCCGCGGCCGCATTGCTGGGATTCCTGCCCTTCAATTTTCCGCGCGCTCGTGCCTTCATGGGCGATGTCGGTAGCACGACGCTGGGCTTAATGGTGGGTGCGCTGGCGTTGATGCCGATTGAGTTTCGAAATCCCCCATTGTGGGAGGTCACCGCGCTGGCGTCGGCGGTCTTTTTAGATGCCGGTCTCACCTTGGCCTGGCGCATGTTTCGGCGGCCGCGGCGGCGATGGTACACTGCGCACCGCGAGCATTTGTATCAGTGGCTTGCGCGATCCGGATGGGGCCATACGAGAACGTCGCTCGCGTATCTCATCTGGACAGCCGGGCCCGCACTCGGTGTCGTTGTCCTCGGCCAGTCTCGACCGGATCTCATGCCCATCGCCACGATTAGTCTCTATCTCTGCGGTGCAATTATCTGGCGCCTGGGTCGTGATTACGCCTTGCGCGCACGGCGGAATGCCCCGTGAGCCGTGCGCTTCGCGCCTTTGTCGGCCTGATTCATCCGCGCAGCGCGGTGGTTTTGCACGATCTGGCAATGATTTTGCTGGCTTGGTATCTGGCAAAAACGCTGCGTCTGAGCCTTGAGCCCGAAACCTCGCTGACCGTGCTCGCGCCCACAGAAATCCTGTTGGTGCTCGCGATCCAAGGCGGAATTTTCTTCTGGACCGGGCTCTACAAGGGGCTATGGCGCTTCGCCAGCCTGCCGGATTTGTGGAATCTGCTGCGCGGCTCAGTGCTCGGCGCCTTGTGCATTGGTCTGGCACTCTTTCTTTACGATCGGCTGGAAAATGTGCCGCGCAGCGTGCTCGTGGCCTATCCCTTGCTGCTCTCGATTTTGCTCGGTTTACCGCGGCTGGCCTATCGATTCTGGAAAGACAGTCGCATCGATTTTTACGAACGTAGTTCAAGAAAGCGCGTGATCGTGCTTGGCGCAGAACGCGCTGGCGAAATGCTGGTGCGCGATCTTCGCGCCGAAGGTCAGTATTTGCCGGTAGGTTTCCTCGACGACAATCGCTTGCTGCGCGGCGCACGCGTACATGGCATTCCGGTCTTGGGCCGGATTGACGAGCTACGCGAAATCGGGCGCGCCGTTGCTGCGGACATGCTGTTGATTGCGATGCCGAGTGCGACCACGGCCGAAATGCGCCGCGTGGTCGAGCTGTGCGAGGAAAGTGGCTTGCCCTTCCGCACTGTGCCGCGCCTGCAGGATGTGGTCGCAGGCCGTTCGGCCTTCAATGAGTTGAAAGAAGTCGCGATCGAAGATTTGCTCGGGCGTGAGCCGGTACAACTGGACTGGACCGCGATCCGGCAAGGCTTATCGGGAAAGCGCGTACTGGTCACCGGCGGCGGCGGCTCGATCGGCGCAGAACTTTGTCGGCAGGTGGCTCGCCTCGGCGCTTCAGCTCTCGCGATTTTGGAAACCAGCGAACACAATCTCTATCAAATTGAACGCCAGATCCGGCGCGAATTCCCGGATCTCGACCTCACCGCGGCGCTTGGTGATGTCTGCGATGTGGCCAGTTGTCGGCACATCATGGAATCGATCAAACCGCAGGTCGTTTTCCACGCCGCCGCTTACAAACATGTCCCGCTACTGCAGAGCCAGATTCGCGAGGCCTTTCGCAATAACGTGCTTGGTACGCGCGCGATTGCCTTGGCGGCTGACGAATATGGCGTCGAAACCTTTGTTTTGATCTCCACGGACAAGGCCGTTAACCCGGCGAATGTGATGGGAGCAACCAAGCGTATTGCTGAGATTTTCTGCCAAAATTTGGCGCGCCGTTCGCTCACACATTTCCTTACCGTGCGCTTCGGCAATGTGCTCGATTCGGCGGGCAGTGTGGTGCCGCTGTTCCGCGAGCAAATCCGTCAGGGTGGGCCGGTCACCGTCACGCACCCGGAAATCTCGCGTTACTTCATGACCATCCCAGAGGCCTGCCAGCTCATTCTGCAGGCGGCAACTTTGGGTGTGGGTGGCGAGATCTTTGCGCTCGATATGGGTGAGCCGATCCAGATTCGTTATCTCGCTGAACAAATGATCCGTCTTGCCGGCAAGTCGCCGGGTCAGGATATTCAGATCGTCTACACCGGGTTGCGCGAGGGCGAAAAGCTGTTCGAGGAACTCTTCCACGAACACGAGAGCTATCAACAAACGCGCCACAACAAGATTTTTCTGGCCCAGCATCGCAGTGTCAATCTCGATGAATTGAGCCAAGCGCTGCATCAAGGCGAAGCCGCCGTGCGCCGCTACGACGCGCAAGAATTGCGCGAAATCCTGAGCCGCTTTGTGCCGGAATTCTCGGGACGTATCGCGAAGGACGACGAGAAAGTTGTGCCACTGAAGCGCGCGTAATCGACCAGCCTACGGATCGGCCTCTGCCGACGGCGGTGGCCGTAGCAACGTCTTTCGATGTCTCAGCTTAAGCTCTAAGCATCTCGCATGCGAGGCGGCGAATATCGTCGCCGATTTCGGGATCTTCAAGCGCCAAGGCTAGTGTCGCGTGTACATAGCCGAGTTTATTGCCACAGTCATAGCGCACACCGTCGAAACGATAGGCATGCACCGCTTGTTCTGCCAGCAGGCTGGCAATGCCATCGGTCAACTGAATTTCGCCACCGGCGCCCGGCACCGTGTTTTCCAGCAAATCGAAGATGCGCCAATCAAGCACATAGCGCCCAACCACTGCCAGATTGGATGGGGCGACGGCAGGCTCGGGCTTTTCCACCATGCTCTCGATGCGCAGCAAGCGATCACTGACGGCATGACCCGCGACAATGCCGTAACGGCCCGTTAACTGCGGATCCACGGGCTCGACAGCGATCACACTGCCGCCGTGCTCGGCCTGCACCGCGGCCATCTGCGCCAGGGCGCCAATCTCACGATTGACGATGAAGTCATCGGGCAAGATCACGCCGAATCGCTCGCCAGGCGTGACCGCTGGTTTTGCGCACAGCACGGCATGACCCAGCCCGCGTGCTTCGGGTTGCAGTACAAACACCGGGCTAACATGGGCGGGCAAAGTGTCACGAACCAAGGCGAGCAAACCGTGTTTTCCACCCGCAAGCAGACGCTGTTCCAGTTCATACGCGGTGTCGAAGTGATCGCAAATCGCGCGCTTATTGCGGTTGACCACAAATACCAACGTGTCTGCACCTGCCGCGACGGCCTCCTGCGCAGCCCATTGGATCAAGGGACGATCCATGATCGGCAGCATTTCCTTCGGCACGACTTTCGTCGCGGGAAGAAAGCGCGTGCCCAAGCCCGCCACAGGAAATACCACGGTGCGCAATGCCGACATGGTCATTCAAACTCCGATCAGATTCCGAGAGCATAGCGATGTGAATGGTGAAGACGGGGTTGGCGCGTTCGCAAAAGCGCCGCCATGGACAATAGGATCAAATTTGTATGGGCCTATTTGCCCTGCTGTCTTCGTAGTAGAGCCAAACGAGGCAGCGGCTTTCGTCGCCACGCAATCTAGCAGCCTGTCGGACTTAAAGGAAATCGGCTGCAAATCCGCCTGGACGATCCATATTCCGCCGCTTTCTCGGGCAATAGAAGCGCTATTACCCTTCAAAATCGACGAAATCTGGCTTCGGCCAGTCAGATTTTCGCTTCGATTCTTCAAGTCCGACAGGCTGCTAGGGCAAGGCTCGTCCGCACTTGTAGCTCATCGTTAAACCCGGCGCGGTCTGCGTGACGATGCCTAAAGTGCACCCGTGCTATGAGGTCGAGCGTGGCGGCCCGTTCCTCATCTAGAAAAACCATCCCCATCGACGCAGAGTTCGCTCGTCGGCTGACAGCCAGTTGACTGTCAGTTCACGTTCAGCGTCAAGGCGTTAGCCGCATGATCACTAAATGGGCTGACGACGGACGGATACCACCAGCCAAAGGTGTGATGGTCAGAGCAGTTGGATTGCCGGCGGGATTGCGAATGCTTAGGATCGAATTGCTGGTGGTGGTTTGCACCAATGCTGTGCCAACAATCAAACTGGTGCCAGTCGCGCGACCGACCACGGTGAATGGCAGTTCGGTGCCGTTCAATGTGACCATTAACTGGCCGGCTTCAGACACGCTGACCTGAAACATCACCAAGTAGGTGCCAATGGTGGTCAGGTTGAAGCCATCGACTGAAATACGAGAGATGGCCACGCCGGAATTTGGACCATCCTGCGGAAAGTCTACAGCGGCACCGGGTGCTACGGTCGCAGCGTTGTCGCCCGGCATCAGCGCGAAGAAATCTGCAAAGGCGCTGGCACCCGCCATACCCGCCGAGCCGGTTGCGCCTGTCGCGCCGCTCAGCCCGGTTGCGCCTGTTGCCCCGCTCGCGCCGATTGATCCAGCGGCGCCAGTCGGCCCAGTAGCACCGGTGGCCCCAGTCAAACCAGTCGCGCCATTTGCACCCGTCGCGCCGCTCAAGCCGGTGGCACCAGTAGCGCCGCTCAAGCCGGTGGCACCAGTAGCGCCGCTCAAGCCGGTGGCACCAGTAGCGCCGCTCAAGCCGGTGGCACCAGTCACTCCGCTCGAGCCCGTGGCGCCATTGGCCCCGGTAACTCCCGCAACCCCGTTCGCGCCCGTAGCGCCCGTAGTTCCATTTGCTCCAGCAGAACCGGTGGCGCCAGTTGGCCCGACATTACCGGCCGCTCCGGTGGCGCCCGCTGGGCCTGCGGCGCCGGTCGGTCCGGTCGGGCCTGCGATCGAGGCGCAGCGGCCAAGCGCGCCGTTAGCGTCGAAGCAGACGCCGGTTGGATAGGTCGGCGCCAGTACCAAGTTTGGCACCGTCACCGGGCCGGTTCCATCCACGCGCAGCAAGGTGGTGGTGTTGGCACTGTTGCGGATCACAAAGTTGCCGGCGGGCGGCGTGGTGACCTCGATATCCGCAGCGTTCGCAGTCGCGCTCATGCCGAGGATGAGAAACATGGCAGAAAACAGCGCAGAGCGAGAATTCGCCAGTGGCGAGGCCTGTGTCGAACCGGAAGAACTGCGCGTCATACGATTTTCCTTGAAGATGTGTGCGGAAATCCGGCGCGGAATATCCAGCCGAATCCAATCATCATTATTGTGAGCAGCGCCAAGCCCCAATTGCCGATCGCCGGGACCGGCCGAACACCATCGAGCGCCACACCAAACCATCCGAGCGAATTGCCGGTGCCGCCTTCGTTGGACAAAGTCGGCGCGAGCGGCTGGCCCGTGGCCCAGTTGTCGCTGACGCCGACGTGGGAAATATTCTGCGTTGCAAACGCATCGAGCTGCAGAAATCCGGGACGACCCGGGACGCCGCTCTGGATCTGAATCGGATTGGCGAGCGTGCCGATGATCGTCAACGCATGCAGCACGGTCTGGGTCTGGCCGGGCAAGATGGTGATGCGCTTGCCAATGCTGCTGACCAAGCTAAGGTCGTAGAAAGTGCTGGGACCGCTGAAGCCCGCTGCGGGGGCGCAGGCGTCGACAATGGAAACGAGACTGCTGCCGGCGATAAAACTTCCCTGGTTGTCCCAATTGCCGCCGAGCGTGAGAGTGCCCGATCCGGCGTCAATGCTCCCTGCGAGAATGCGCATGTCGCGAATACTAAAGACCGCACCGCTGCCGAGTTGTAGATTGCCGCCGACGGTCATGTCCGTACAGCCCACTCCCAAACCGCCGCCGTTGAGCGCGATCCGGCCACCCGCGGGGATGTTTACCGAAGCGATGGCGCTGCTCGCGAACAGCAGGCAAAGCAAAAACCCGATCAGTGCCCAGGACCTGATTGGAATTCGTCTGGACATTCTCAAAGGGCGCTCTCCAGTCGGCGTGGGTTCAAACGGGACATCGCAGATTCCTTGCGACTGAGGCTCAAGTCTAGCTTGGTTGCTGCGTCGACCGGAACCAGTTGCGCCGCGATCGGTGTCCGCGATGCTTTAGGGTCTGGCAATGGACAATGGTCCCAGAGCGCCGGACGATATCTTGTGTGCGCCACATCGCCGGACCGGTGCCCGCCTATTTGAGCGTGGTCAGGACTCAGCCGACGCGAACGATAAGATGGGAGCGTCGCCTGCAGCCGCCTTTTCATTCGATAGCGCTACGCATGCGGTTTCTTGCCAGCCTGCGCGAATGCAGCGTTGTTCTCTGTATCTACTCTTCGGCGGTGGTCAATCCGTGTCATTCTTCGAAAAATTTTGGAGCAAAAATGCCAGTCCCGGATTTCCAGACATTGATGCTTCCGGCACTTCGACTTCTCGCAGTGCAATCGCCGCGCACAACGTCAGAGGTACGTCAATTCCTGGCGATCGAGTTTAAATTGGGTGAGCGCGACCTCGCTGAGCGGCTGCCAAGTGGGCGTCAAACTATATTTGCGAATCGCGTCGCGTGGGCATATTCCTATTTGAAACAGGCAGCAGCGATCGATTCGCCCAAGCGCGGGGTTTATTCAATTACTGATCGTGGTCGAAGCGTGTTGGCAGGCCGGCCTGATCGAATTGATATCAGGTTCCTAAGCCGATTTCCTGAATTTCAGACTTTTCGTCAGTCCAGTTATGATAGTGCGACTGCAGATTCGGAAACTGCGCAGTCGGCAGTCCCTGAGCTTACGCCGGACGAGCAAATACGCGCCGGCTACAAACGACTACGCGAATCGCTTGCAATTCAACTGCTTGATCGAGTCAAGTCGATTTCCCCGCCTGGCTTTGAGCAATTGGTGATTGATGTGCTTGTTGGATTGGGCTATGGAGGGACTCTGGCAGATGCCGCCAAAGTCGTAGGGGGCAGCGGCGATGAGGGTATAGACGGAATAATTAAGGAAGATAGGCTTGGGCTCGATTCAATCTATGTGCAGGCTAAACGATGGCAGGGGACGGTTGGACGACCAGAGATTCAGCGATTTGCCGGTGCGCTTCAGGGTCAGCGAGCCCGTAAGGGTATCTTTATTACGACTTCCAGTTTCACTGTCGACGCGATCAGCTATGCGGCAAATTTGCAGATTACAATCGTGCTGATCGATGGACGCAAACTGGCAGAGTTGATGATGGATGCCCAAGTTGGCGTTTCATCGTCCACAGAAATAAAAATACTCAAAGCAGATGAAGACTATTTCGAGGCGCTCGACGCCACTTAAAGAGCGGGGATTTCGCAACTCCGATGCTCCCTTTTAATATTTATAACAGAGACTAAGTTCGGGCGTCGGAAATCGATACTCTACCTGTGCAGGTTCACTACTTTCGCGCAGAGTAATTTCCGACAATGTAAGAAAATCTGTGGTAATTTTGCTGAGTCGGCAGGAAGAAATTCAACGCCGAATACATGAATCATTCGACATAGGTCCACGATAATTAACCCCGACTAAAGCCACATCGCCGGACCGGAACCACTGAGCTTCAACCTATATTTGCGCCAGAGCATTCTCCAGATCTGCGATCAAGTCAGCCGCATCCTCCAGACCGATCGACAAGCGCACCAGATTCCACGGCACGCTGGTCGGATTGCTGTCGATGCGATTGTCGCGCAGCAGCACAGCCAGTGGCCATTGCAACGATTCGTGGCCACCCCATGAGACGGCCATCAAGAACAGTTTGAGGCTGTCGCTGAAGCGTTCGATAGCAGCAGGATCGGCCGCAGTTAGGGTCACGGAAAAGAGGCCGCTGCCACCTTTGGACTGTGCCATCGCCAATGCTGCCCGCGGGTCGTGGGCGCTGCCGGGGTAGTAGATGCGTTCGACCTTCGGATGTGCGCTCAGAAACTCGATGACTGACCGCGCCGTGGCGGTGACCCGGTCCATGCGAACGGCCAAGGTGCGCAGGCCGCGCAGCATCAGCCACGCTTCGAAGGGTGCCGGAATTGCGCCGAAGGTCATAAAGGGACCGCGGAAGATCTTACCGATAAGTTCCGTCGAGCCGCAGACGACGCCTGCGACGACATCGCTGTGACCATTCAAATACTTGGTCGCAGAATGCACGACCAGATCAATGCCCAAGTCGGCAGGTCGTTGTAGCAATGGGCTGGAATAGCTGTTGTCGCACACGGTCAGAATGCCGCGTTGTTTGGCAAAGCTTGCGATTGCCGCCAAATCCTGCAATTCCATCGTCAGTGAGTTCGGGCTTTCCAAAACGATCAGCCGCGTCTGGTCGGTGATTGAAGATTCGATTTGCGCGAGATCCTCGCCATCCACGAAGTCAAAGTCGACGCCGAATCGTGGCAGCCAATCGCGTACCAGCGCACGCGTCCACGAATAGGGTTTTTGCACGCACAAGACATGGTCGCCGCGCTTGACCAAGGCGAGCACTGCGGCGGCGATGGCGGCGGCGCCGGAGCTGAAAACGAGCGCATCCTCGGTCCTTTCCAGCGCGGCCAGTTTGCGACGCAGGATCTCGACGGTGGGATTGTTGCCGCGCGTGTAAAAGGTGTTGGCGAGTTCATCGCGACCGGCCGCGCGCATGGCGGCGACGCTCGGAAAGGCGAAATTGCTGGTTTGATAAATCGGCGGCGTCACCGCGCCGCGATGGTTCTCGCGGTCCTCACCCAGGTGGTTAAGGATGTAACTCAAGCTTAGCTCAAGATCGTGCATGTGCAGTACGCGGTTAGTCGGCAGGCGCCAATCCTAGGGCTTGCGGGGTTGGAGGGAGAGTGGCTAGCAGCCTGTCGGACTTAAAGGAAATCGGCTGCAAAACCGCCTGGACGATCCATATTCCGCCGCTTTCTCGGGCAATAGAAGAGCTATTACCCTTCAAAATCGACGAAATCTGGCTTCGTCCAGTCAGATTTTCGCTTCGATTCTTCAAGTCCGACAGGCTGCTAGGCGAGAGCTCTGATTGCATTTAAAGATCGGACGCGTCCTTCGCGCCCCGCTTTGAACTAAATGGACCTGGGAATCAGCGCAACTCAGTCGCAGCCGGACGGCAATCGATACGGCGATTTGGCGTCGAGTTCGAGGCGGTATTCGCGTAAGGACTGCGCCTCCTCGTCCAGCGAGGCGCGGATGGCGCGGCGGAAGCCTGCGTGCGCGATGTGATGCATTGAGCGCGTGCGTGTGGCCAGAAATCCGCGCGCGATCTTGTGTTCGCCCTGGGCGCCGGGCTCAAAGCGCGATTTCCCGTTGGCGATGGCCCATTCGATGCCGCGGTAGTAGCACAACTCGAAATGCAGGCCGGACCAGTCGTCTAGCGCTCCCCAGTAGCGGCCATACAGGGTCGTGGACGAACTGAAGAACACGGCGGCGGCCACGATAGTGCGGTCGAGTCGCGCGAGACAGACATGGAATTGTTGCGGGAAGCGCTCAGCCAATAGCGAGAAGCAGGTGCGAGTCAATGCCGCGGTGTTGTGCTTACGCTCAAACGTGGATGCATACAGCGCGTGGATTTGGTCGAGATCGTGTTCGCTCAGCGCGCTCGCATCGTCCCAGGAAATATCAAACCCATGACTCGCCGATTGCGCGCGTTCCTGGCGAATGTTCTTGCGCTTCTTGGCGTTCAAGACGCTGAGGAAGTCGTCGAAATCGCGGTAGCCCAAATTGCTCCAGTGATACTGCCAATCGAAACGCGGCAACCACGGATCGGCAGCGCACGCGGCGGCATCGGCGTCGCGCGCAAAATTGATATGCACACTCGATAGCTTGGTCTGCTTGACCAGTTGCAGCACCGCGCGCTGCAGCAAATGCCTGCGCGCGTTCGCATCGTGGCCATCGCCCACCAGAAGGCGCGCGCCGGGTATGGGCGAGTAGGGCACGCCGATCAAAAGCTTCGGGTAATAGTGCAATCCATTGCGCTGATATGCGTTGGCCCAGGACCAATCGAAGACGAATTCACCGTGCGAATTGCCTTTCAAATAGCCGGGCGCGGCAGCGATTGATATGCCGTCGCGTCGCAGCAATAAAGGCATCGGTGACCAGCCCAGTTCACGCTGCAAACTGCCGCTGTCTTCCAGGGTGCTTAGAAAGGCGTGACGTAAGAAGGGTTGGTCGTCGGCCCCGATCAATGCATCCCATTCGAGCGGATTGATGTCGCCCATGCCGGAGCGGATTTCCAGCTCGCAGACATCTTCAGCATCCTCAATCACCATGTGGATGCGTCCGGCGCGAAGGCACGTGGCGCATAGCCAAAGGCGAGCCGCGCTGCGGACGCATCGAACACTTGATCGCGCTGTACACGTGTCGCGGCGGAAGCATCCAACGCGGCACTCGGCGCTAGCAAAGACAGCCGACCGAGCGCGTGCAATGCCGGCCCCAATGGAATCGGAATGGGCATGGCTATACGGCCCGAGGCGCTTGCGATTCGGCAGATGAAGTCGCGAAAGCTCAAAGTTTCGCCGCCCGGCAGATCAAAGGTCGAATCAAAGCTCCGCTCGCAATCCATGCACAGGTCTACCGCTCGTGCCAGATCATGGGCGTGCACAGGTTGTCGTCGCGTATTCGCGCCACTGCCCAGTAGCCACGGATACACGCGGCGGCGACGAATCCAGCGGCCGATACGCGCGACCGAATCGTCAGCGCCGCCATAAATCAGCGTGGGACGCAATAATGTCCACGGCACCCCCAAGCGCTTTGCCTCTCGGGCAATTCCGTGTTGGACGGCGCGTAAGTGCTGCGCCAAGTCGCGTTCGGCGCTTGAGGAGGATGCAATCTTGGTGTCCGCGCTGGTCGATCCTAAGGCAATGATTTGACGTAACGCGGGCTGCGGCGACTGCTGCCTCAACCAATCAAGAAACCTATCCCCCGGTCCCAGGCTGATCAGATGCGTGATGTCGCCGGTCAGCGCAGGCGCGTGCGGCAATGCCGCTTGCGTCCAGCGCAAGCCACCAGTCGTCAGTTGATTGCTGACTGACTGGCGCGAGACGGCACGAACCGCAGCGCCGCGTGCACACAGGTCTGCGAGTAAGGGCGTGCCAATGCTGCTACGCGCGCCATAGATCAGTGGATGCAACGTGGCACGGGTGACTTCCACGCGAGCCGCGTCGCGACGCGTTCAGGCGTGCGCGGGTCCAAATTGCTCCAAGAAGCGATCGGAATCGAGTGCCGCCATACAACCGGAGCCGGCTGAGGTGATCGCTTGGCGATAGATCGAATCGGCCACATCCCCCGCTGCAAATACGCCGGGCACGCTAGTCATCGTCGCCATGCCGGCAGCGCCGCCCTTGACGCGGATATAGCCGCCTTCCATTGCCAATTGGCCTTCGAAAATGCCGGTGTTGGGCGTGTGGCCAATCGCGATGAACAAGCCGGTCAGCTGAATATCGCGCGTGGCGCCGCCCTCGCGCGGAATGATGCGCAAGCCGGTCACGCCGCTTGGATCGCCGAGTACCTCGTCTACGGCGTGATCCCAAATCACTTCGATATTGGGCTTGGCGAATAGCTTGTCCTGCAGAATCTTTTCCGCGCGGAATTTGTCACGACGATGCACCACGGTAACCTTGCTCGCGATATTCGACAGATACAGGGCCTCTTCAACGGCCGTGTTGCCACCGCCGATCACCGCCACTTCTTGCTGCTTGTAGAAAAAGCCATCACAGGTCGCGCAAGCGGACACACCACGGCCGCGATAGGCGGTTTCGCTTTCTATGCCGAGATACTTCGCCGAGGCGCCCGTGGCGATGATGAGCGCATCGCAGGTGTAGGTGCCCGAATCGCCGATCAGCGTAAACGGGCGCTCTGCCAATTTCACCGTGTGGACGTGATCGAAGACGATTTCAGTGTCAAAGCGCTCTGCATGCTGCTGCATGCGTTCCATCAGCAAAGGCCCGGTGAGCCCGTGCACATCACCCGGCCAGTTATCGACCTCAGTGGTAGTCATCAACTGACCGCCGGCGTCGATACCGGTGATTAGCACCGGCTTCAAGTTGGCGCGCGCGGCATAGACGGCAGCGGCATATCCGGCCGGACCCGAGCCCAAAATCAACACCCGGCAGTGCTTAGAATCGCTCATGTATACTCCGCGCCGCCTCGTAAAGCGGCCACTTTAAGATTGGAAAAGACTTCAAGACAGTAGGGTGCTCGGCGCTCTGATTCAAGTCCGACCAACGTCAGCGTGCTGCATCTGCGATCATTCCGCCATCCATCCAATGCCCGAATGGGAGTTCTCAAGTCATGCGCATCGGTGTACCCCGTGAGACCAAAACCCTCGAAGGCCGCGTCGCTCTGGTCCCAGCCGCGTGCGGCGACCTGGTGCGTGCAGGCCATGAGGTCTACATCGAATCCGGTGCTGGCATTAAGAGCGGTTTCCGTGATGAGGAATTTGTCAAAGTGGGCGTCAAGATTGCCGCGGACGCCGCCGCGCTGTACGAGGCGGGCGAGTTGATCGTAAAGGTCAAAGAGCCGATCGAGGGCGATCTCAATCTGCTACGCAAACATCATTTGCTGTTTTGCTATCTGCATCTGGCACCGCTGCCGGAGCTGACACAACGTTTGCTGGATATCGGCTTGACCGGCGTGGCCTTTGAGAGCGTCGAGGACGAGAACGGTGGTTTGCCGCTGCTCGCACCAATGAGCGTGATCGCGGGTCGCATCGCGGTACAAGTCGGCACGCATTTGTTGCATCAGCCCGAAGGTGGTAAGGGTAAGTTGCTGGGCGGATTGCCAGCGGCCGAGCGTGGCAAAGTCGTGGTACTCGGCGCCGGTGCGGCCGGCGGTAACTCGGCGTCACTGGCTGCCGCAATGGGCGCGCAGGTGGTGGTGTTCGACAAGCGGCCCGATCGCCTGGAACAAATGATGGCTCTCGGCGCCAACGTGACGGCGCTGTATCCGTACGAGAGTTATGTGGCGCGCGAAGTGGCCAATGCCGACATCGTGGTTGGCGCTGTGCTCGTGCCGAGCGCGCGTGCACCACGTGTGGTCACCACCGCAATGATTAAATCGATGGAACCCGGCAGCGTCATCGTCGACATCTCGATCGATCAGGGCGGTTGCGTCGAAAATATTCGTCCAACCACCTACGCCGACCCGACCTATGTCGAACACGGCGTCACCCACTTCGCCGTCACCAATATGCCGGGTGCCGTGCCGCAGACCTCCTCGCAAGCCATTTCCGCCGCGATCTTGCCCTACGTCGTGCGCCTGACGCGCGACGATTGGCGCAGCTACGAACCGCTGCGCAAAGGCATCAACATCGCCGGCGGCGAGATCGTGCATCCGGCGTTGAAGGTCTAGTTCAAGGGAGCAAGAGCGGGGCTGCTTGACGAAGGTGCGGAAGTGGTGGAGCCAAGAGCGGGGCTGGTGACTGGGGCGTCGAATTAACTGTCAGGGCTCTTGAGACGGTCGATGTTGCGCCCCGCGACGGCTGACCGTTATCCCCGCTAAGGCGGGGATCCAGCGCTCTGCTTGGCACTTCGCTCTGAAAGCACCAAACGCGAGAAAGACACTAAATTCCCGCCTTCGCGGGAATGACGAACCGGTGTGCGACTGCGGCGCAGACTTAAGAAATGTTTCGTCAAAATAGTTTAGGAAAAGCCTCGCGTTCTGAGCTCCCAAACGCATTTCCCCCGAGCCCGGCACCTAAGACCCGAGCCCGGCACCTAATGCCCGAGTCCCGAGCCTTCACCACCCACTTGCTGCACAAGTTTGCAAAGCCGAATAGACTGAAGGTCTTGCGCGCTTAAGTTCGCGTGGATGATCAGCATATGGGTGGCCCTTGGCAGCGACAGCAATGAGTGGATGGGGCAATCGGTTCCAGCGTGCCCTGCGCGAGAGCGCTTTCGTGCTTTTGGTGCCGGTGGCGGCGTATCTGCTGCTCGCACTGAGCACTTTTCACAGTGGCGATCCAGCTTGGTCGCACGCTGGATCTATTGAGCATGTACATAATTGGGGCGGCCGTGCGGGCGCTTGGATGGCGGACATCCTGCTGTACCTGATTGGGCGCATGTCCTATCTACTGCCCATCGCCTTGCTCTGGTACGCCTGGCGTTTTTTGCGCGATCCCATTGATGGCCCGCAGTCTTCGCCGCTGATTCCGTTGACGCGCGCGGGCGGATTCTTGCTCGGCCTGCTCGGTGGCGCGGTGCTCGCACATGTACAAACCAGTGCCGACGGCTATCCGGCCGGCGCGGGTGGCGTTTTTGGCAGCTTTCTCGGTTCGGCACTGGTGGCGAATTTCGGGCGTGGCAGCGCGTCCATGTTTGCGTTGGTGATGTTTCTGATTGGCGTCACCTTTGCTACCGGTGTGTCTTGGTTTCAGATGATGGACCGCGTCGGTGCATGGACCTTGAAGACCCTGGAACGCGCTGGGCTGTGGCGTCAGCGATTCACTGACTGGCGTGTGGGCTCGCAAGCGCGTGCGCAGCGCGAAGTGGTGCGCAAGGAAGAGACGGTCAAGCGCAAGAAGCGCGAGCCGGTGCGGATCGAAGCTGCAGCGCCGGTGATGGAGAAGAGCGAGCGCGCGGAGCGCGAGCTGCAGATGCCATTGTTTGAAAACATCCCATCGGGCGAACTGCCGCCGCTGACTTTGCTCGACGAAGCGCGCCATACCGGCAAGGGATATTCCCCGGAGGCGTTGGAAGTGCTGTCGCGCCAAGTTGAGCTCAAGCTCAAGGATTTCCGCATTGAGGCGCGCGTGGTCGGCGTTTATCCGGGGCCCGTGATCACGCGTTTTGAACTGGAACCGGCGCCTGGTATTCGGGGTAGTCAGATTTCTTCGCTGGACAAAGACATCGCGCGCGGCTTGTCGGTGGTCAGCGTGCGCGTGGTCGACGTTATTCCGGGGAAGTCCGTTGTCGGGCTTGAGATCCCCAACCAGCACCGCGAAATGGTGTTCTTGTCCGAGATCCTGCGTTCCAAGGAATACGACAAAGCGTCGTCGCCGCTAACCCTGGCATTGGGCAAAGACATCGGTGGCCGGCCGACGGTGGTCGACATCGGCAAGATGCCGCATTTGCTGGTGGCTGGCACCACGGGTTCTGGCAAGTCCGTGGCACTGAATGCGATGATTTTGAGCCTGTTGTACAAGGCCAGCGCGAATGATGTGCGCATGATCATGATCGATCCCAAGATGCTAGAACTCTCGGTGTACGAGGGTATTCCGCATTTGCTGGCCCCGGTCGTGACCGACATGAAAGAGGCCTCCAATGCGCTGCGCTGGTGCGTGGCGGAAATGGAGCGCCGCTACAAGTTGATGGCAGCCGTTGGCGTGCGCAATCTCGCGGGCTACAACCGCAAGGTGCGCGAGGCAACTGAAGCCGGCCAGCCCATCCCAGATCCCTTGTTCAATATCGCCAAGGCGCCGCCTGGAGAGCATCCGAAAAATCTAGAAACCATGCCCTTTATCGTGGTCATCATCGACGAATTCGCCGACATGATGATGGTCGCGCGCAAAAGCGTGGAAGAGCTGATCGCGCGACTGGCGCAGAAGGCGCGTGCGGCGGGCATCCACTTGATCCTGGCAACGCAGCGTCCCTCGGTCGACGTGATTACCGGCTTGATCAAGGCCAATATCCCAACGCGCGTGGCTTTCCAGGTGTCCAGCAAGATCGATTCGCGCACCATCCTCGATCAGTCGGGCGCAGAGACCTTGCTGGGTCACGGCGATATGCTTTATCTGCCGCCTGGAACCGCGAATACCGAGCGCGTGCATGGCGCCTTCGTTTCTGACGAAGAGGTGCATCGCGTGGTCAAATATCTGCGCGAACAACACGGCAAGCCGATCTATCTCGATAGCATCCTCGATGACACACAGGAATTGGCAGACGGCCGCATCGTCGGCGAAAGCGGTCTGCCCGAGGAGGCCAGTGGTGACACCGACGAGCTTTACGATATGGCTGTTCGCATCGTCACCGAGACTCGTCGTGCGTCGATTTCTGGCGTGCAGCGTCGACTCAAGATCGGCTACAACCGAGCCGCGCGCCTGATCGAGGAAATGGAAGCCGCCGGCATCGTCAGCTCGCCCGAACACAACGGCAACCGCACCGTCCTCGCACCGCCACCGCCCAAGGACTGAGGGGAAGCTTCAGACACCTAAGCCAAGCGGTTTAAGTGCAAGGCGCACGGAGCTGGGTCGCTTCCGGCATCCT
>Ga0209181_10002313_pt1 | contig 31526 bp, 25 predicted proteins | sample MAT05_FD_187208 | JGI IMG/M metagenome (GOLD analysis project Ga0209181, IMG submission 187208) | Freshwater microbial communities from Lake Fryxell liftoff mats and glacier meltwater in Antarctica - MAT-05 (SPAdes) (version 2) | ecosystem: Environmental > Aquatic > Freshwater > Ice > Liftoff... | reverse complement strand
CCGGCGCGCTGCTTGCGGTGGATAAGCCGGCGCTGCGTCTGCTGTCTGCCGCGCTTCGACGATCACAAGGCTACCGTCGGGACGCGCAATCGGTGCCGCTATCGGTGTGCTCGCAGTCACTGGGGCAGTCGTTGCTGGCGGTGGTGCGCTAGTCGTTGCCGCAGGCGTGGGTCTTGGTTGTGGCGGCGGAGTTTGCGGAATCGGCGCAGGCGTTGTAGAGGGCAGCGGTGTGATCGGCGCAGGCACCGACGGCACTGGTGCAATCACTGTTGTCGGAGCGGGCGTGCGTTCGGGCGGCTTGGCGGCTTCGAGTTCGGCCTCGACCTTTGCCTTCTGCGCAGCCGCAAATTGTGTGCGCAACGGTCCCAGACGCAAATCGCTGGCGCCCATGCGTTTGAGCAAATCGATCTGACGCGGAATATCGCCAAATTCGCTCTTTTCGATATTGCTCTCGACGCTGGCTGATGCCGGCGATGTAAGTTCCAGCAATGCCTGCTGCGCCGCGGTATGGCCGGGATCCCCGGCTGGCACCGCAAGATAAAATTCGATCGCGTTGTTACCGGCGGGCGAGATCAATCGACCCTCTTTCAGCGCGACGCGCGCATCGGCGAGCCAATTAGTACTCACCGGCGTCGGCGTTACGGCAGGCACAGCAGCGGGCGCTTGCGCAGGTGTCGGCGCGGGTGTCGGCGCTTCGTCCGAGCACGCACCGAGGGTCAGGATGCACAGCAGCGCAATAGCCAGTGCGCGCGGCAGCGATCGAGCAACGATGGGCAGTGGCATTGGCATATTGATCGACTTGAAATTCAACGGTAAGACCTTAAAAGTTGTGGCGAAAGTAGTTTCCGGCAGCTTCTCAAGCTCTGAACTCGCGGAGCCGGGACTCGCTCTCGACAAATTATTCACATGCCTGCTTCTCTGCGTGCAGGGTCATCCTAGTCCAGCAAACAAAGAAGACCACTCACGTTCCGCCACGCGTATGACGTAAACAAGTCTGGGATGCCGAAATCTGGCAAACAATGATGACGCCAACGCGTCAACAGCGCGCTTTAAGCTGGCCGGCCAAGGGTGCAGCGCCGTAGCGGAGAATTCCTGGTGCACCTGGCAAAGCAGTCAGCGCCGGGTTTGCGACCGCTCAGACGCCGCGTGCGACGGCGTATTCGGCAAGCACGGCCAATGCGTCGCGCCAAGATGACTGCGGCAACACACTGAGTTGCGCGTGTGCGCGCATGGCATGGTCGCGCGCCAGGTCCAGGCTTTGCTCAAGCGCATCGGCTTGGCGTATCGCATTGATCACCGCCGGCAAGGATTCTCGACGACGCTCGCGAATGGCCTCGCGAATGATTTCCACTTGGTCCGCTGCGGCGCAGCGTTGCGCGATGATCAATGGCAGGGTGACTTTGCCTTCGGCGAGATCGTCACCCAGGTGCTTGCCGATTCGCGTTGAATCGCCAGCGTAATCAAGGATGTCGTCGGCAATCTGAAAAGCGATGCCCAGTTGCATGCCGTATTCGTGCATTGCATCCGCGACATTGCTGGGTTGACCACTAGCGATGGCGCCCAATCTGCAAGCCGCGGCAAAAAGTATCGCAGTCTTCCGCCGGACGACTTCGAAATAGCGTGTCTCACTGAGATCTGGGTCACCCATGTAGAGCAACTGCAGCACTTCGCCCTCGGCGATGGCATTGGTGGTGTCTGCTAACACGCCCATGACTGCCATGCGATCCAGTCCCACCATCATCTGAAAGGCACGCGAATACAAAAAATCGCCGACCAAAACGCTCGCCGCGTTGCCCCAAAGCGCGTTGGCGGTCTTACGGCCGCGCCGCAAACTCGATTCATCCACCACGTCGTCATGTAACAGCGTGGCGGTGTGAATGAACTCGACTATGGCCGCCAAGCGCACACAACTTGGGTCCTCAGGCGCGATTCCACCAGCGCGAGCGGTCAGCAGCACCAGCAAGGGGCGCAGACGCTTACCACCTGCGCCGATGATGTGTTCACCGATCTGATTGATCAGCACCACATCGGAACGCAGTTCCTCGCGGATTACGCCATCCACGCGCGCCATATCGGGCGCCGACATACGCTGCACATCGGCAAAGCGGCGCGCAGCCTCGGCGGCAAGATCGTATTCGATGGTCTCAGCAGCAGGGGCATTCATCGAACCGCAGTATAGCGAGGCGATGACGTGCTCACGTGTGATCGTCGCTGTCGGAAATCTCCTACAGTGAATCGCAGGCGATTCTGACCGCAGCCTGCGGATTCAATCTACTGACGCCCACGCCGCCGCTTGCTCTATTCTGAGCAACATCGGCAGCTCAAATACAGAAGGAAACAGCCATGGCTCGTGGTGTCAACAAAGTGATTTTGGTCGGCAATTTGGGCAAGGATCCAGAGATGCGCCGCACCGCAAACGATCTGGTGATCACGACGTTCAGCGTTGCCACCAGCGAAAGCTGGAAGGACAAGCAGACTGGCGAAAGCCAGGAGCGCACCGAATGGCATCGCGTCAAGATCTTCGGCCGGTTGGCGGAAATCGCGGCTGAATATCTGCGCAAAGGCCGTCAGGTCTACATCGAGGGCAGCATCCGTACGGAAAAATATACGGATAAGGAAGGCGTTGAGCGGTATGCGACCGACATCGTCGCCAATGAGATGCAATTGCTGGGCGGGCAGGGCGAGGGCGGTGGCGGTGATCGTGGCGAGCGCAGCGAGCCGCGCGCAGAGCGTAGTGAGCGCAGCTCCAGTGCGCCATCACGTGGCGCACCGCGGGCGCAAGGCGCGCCCGCGCGTGCTGAGCCGCGTCGTGAGGCTCCGCCTGCAGACGATTTTGAAGACGATATTCCGTTCTAGATCAATCACCTATGTCACTTAACATGCATGTCGGGGAGACTGGCGCGTCTAGCGACAGGCTGGTTGTCGCCATCTCCTCGCGTGCATTATTTGATCTGACTGAAGAGCACGCGCTATTTGAGTCTCACGGCCTGGATGTCTATCAAGCTCACCAACTGGCCAATGAAGATCGCGTGTTACAACCCGGGATTGCCTTCCCTTTAGTCAAAAAGCTACTGCGATTGAATGGCTTGCGTGCGGACACGCCGCGCGTCGAAGTGATTCTTCTGAGTCGCAATAGCGGCAACTCGGGTCTGCGGATTTTCAACTCCATCGAGCATCACGGCTTGGATATCGTGCGCGCAGCCTTTACCAACGGCGCGCCACCGTTTCAGTACATTCAGCCCTTTGGCGCCAATCTATTCTTATCGGCAAACGCGATAGACGTGCGCCAAGCACTGCAGGCCGGTTATGCGGCAGCGAGCATCTTGCCGTCGCAGGCAAGCACCGATCTGCACCCGGAATTGCGCATTGCCTTCGACGGTGACGCGGTGTTGTTTTCTGACGAATCTGAATGCGTCAGTCGGCTTGAGGGACTTGATCGCTTTCATGAGAACGAGAAGCAACTCGCCTATCAGGCGCTGTGTGGTGGCCCCTTCCGTTCAGTGTTGCAGGCTTTGCATCGAATCCAAGCCGCGTATCCAGCAGAATCTTCACCCATCCGTACGGCACTGGTCACTGCGCGTTCAGCGCCAGCCCACAAACGTGTCATCCTCACCTTGCGCGAATGGGGTGTACGCATCGACGAGGCCTTATTCTTAGGGGGGCGTGAAAAAGGCCCGTTTTTGGCTGCGTTTGGTGCCGACATCTTCTTTGACGACACGCCATTGAATGCCCACAGCGCGAGCCGTTTTGTGCCCACCGGCCATGTTCCGCATGGTATCGCCAACCCGAATGAGGACTGAACGCCCGCGCACTGCGGTCTTCACATTCACATTGGCACTTCTGGCGCTGTGTTCAATTGACGCTGTGCCGGACTCGCGTGCCGGGGGAGGAAGACGAACGTGACGGTCTCGACCACGCCTAGAAATTTGTTGTCGGCTCTTACACTTGCGGCTGGCTGTATTTTGCACAGTGCGTCATGCGCCTCGCAGTCTGCCGGTTTGCTATCTGTCGATCCGGTGCCGAATGATCCGGCGCCGATGCGCATTGAGACTTTGGACACGGGGATGTTGTCGGTTGAGCCCGAGCGGTCGCGGACGCCTGGCAGCACAATAGGGGCGCAGCCGGACACCAGACGGGTGGATCCCTACGCGCTTGAAAGTGTGCCCGCGGATGCGCAACCGATTGCAGAATCTGCGATAGGTGAGCCTATGTCGGTTCCCGCGCGGACAGCTTCGATCGATGCCGGCGTAAATCGCTACGCAGCGCCGATTGTGTCGACCAGAGTCGATAGTGCCAGCGCAGAATTTGGTGCTTTCGAGGTCGCTCCGGTTCTGAACAGTGCAGATCTCTTGCCTGGCGTGTTTCTCACAGGGCCCGGCTACCGCATCGATGAAGGCGTGCGCGTTCGTGACTATTACGGTCAATTTGTCCTGCGTAGTGATGTTGGTGAATTGACAGCAGAAGGTGCGACGCTGCTTAAGTTGCGCGTACGCGAACTGGAGGCGGTGCGCAAGCTGGATGAAATCAGTTCCTCCGAGGTCTTTGGGGGCGCTGTGGTCCGTGGCGTGAAGAAGCCGATGAATGCGGTGCGGCAGGTGGTGACTGATCCGGTGGATACGCTGGTCGGGATTCCACGCGGCGTCGGGCGTTTGATCGTTCGAACGGCGCGAAATGTGCGCGATGTGGCCTACGACATTGGTGATGGCACGCGCGACGCAATGGCTGACAACGACGAAGTTTCCGGCGCACGCAAGGATCGTCGAACCCGGGGCGAGAAAGCGCAGAAAATGACCACTTCTGCAACTTTGCAATACCTCGGCTACAACAAGGCGCGGCGCCAGATTGCGCGCGATGTCGGTGCCGATCCGTACAGCACCAATCCGCTTTTGAGTGAGCGGCTGGATCGCCTGGCGTGGGCGTCTTGGACTGGTGGAAAGATCACAAGTCTCGGCCTTGGCATGATCGGCGGTGTCGCTTCCGATGCGCTCGGTTACGCGAAAGACGCCTATGAACTGGTGTGGGAATTGCCGCCCGATGATTTGAAGCGCCGCAATCTTTTGGTTCTTAACGATCTTGGTTTCAAAGGCAAGCCGGCGCGCGATTTGATCCGGAGTAAGGCGTTCACATTGACGCAGCAGACCGAGTTCGTTGATTTGCTGCGCCTGCCGCAGTTCGCGGCCGGGCGCGAACCGCTGTTCCGATTGGCCCTCAAGGCAGAGCGCGAGATTCACGCGCGATTTCTGATCGTGTCCCTGCGCCTATTGCAGAGTTCGGACGATTTTGGACGCGCCGATGCAACGGTCGTGGGCTTGGCACCGGCGCTGCGACGCAATGACGGCAGTCTTCTGGTCGCGCTGCCGGTCGACTATTTGCATTGGACTCAAGAGGTCGCAGATTTCGCGTGGCGAGAGGATTTGATTGGGCAGCGCAACCTGCTATTAACGACGGGTCAATTGTCGCCGGCCGCCCGGGACGCCTTCTCGCAGGCCGGCTGGATGGTCCAGGAAGGCATCGGCATTGACGCTGCGACCTCAGTATCAGTCGACACCGCTTCGCTGCGAAGCGCACCCATCATTACGCCAACTCAGATGAAATAGTCATCGGCAGGTTTGTACTGATTAGGGCGGGCCACACACAAGTCTTTCGCTGAACGCGCGCGCGATTCGCCGAGCCTTGGCTCCAGCCGCTCTGGCTATACTCCGCGCCCAACCTTCCTACCTCACATACCGCAGTTGACGCGCTCTCGCGTGTCGTCAGTCTTCGGTCGTGCAAAAAGAATCCTCATGATCGAAAAGCTGCGCAACATCGCCATCATTGCCCACGTCGACCACGGCAAAACTACGCTCGTCGACCAGTTGCTCAAACAGTCCGGGACTTGGGGCGATCGCGCCGTGATCCCCGATCGCGTGATGGATTCGAACGACCTGGAAAAAGAGCGTGGTATTACCATCCTCGCGAAGAACACCGCGATCCGCTGGAATGATTGGCGCGTCAACATCGTCGACACCCCAGGGCATGCGGACTTCGGCGGTGAAGTCGAGCGTGTGCTGAACATGGTCGATTCTGTATTGCTGGTGGTTGACGCGCTCGATGGCCCGATGCCGCAAACGCGATTCGTTACACAGAAAGCCTTTCAGCGTGGGCTCAACCCCATTGTCGTGATCAACAAGATTGACCGCTATGGCGCGCGCCCCGATTGGGTCGTCAATCAGGTTTTTGATCTCTTTGATCGCCTCGGTGCGACGGAAGAGCAGCTTGATTTCCCGGTGATCTATACGTCGGCCTTGAATGGCTACGCCAGCCTCGATTCCGACGCGCGTTCGGGCAATATGGATCCGCTGTTCCAGATCATCACTGAACGCGTTCCGGCGCCGGATGTCGATCCGGAAGGCGCCTTCCAAATGCAGATCTCCCAGCTCGCCTTCTCGAGCTATGTGGGAATCATCGGCATTGGCCGAATCCAACGTGGCCGTGCGCGCACCAATATGCCGATCGTGGCGATTGACCGCGAAGGCAAGAAGCGCCAAGGTCGCATTCTTCAAGTGCTCGGCTTCTTAGGGCTGGAGCGCATTGAGGTGCCGGAAGCCAATGCGGGCGATATCGTCGCCATCACCGGCGTCGAGGGCATTTCGATCTCTGACACGCTGTGCGCGCCTGACTGCCTCGAAGCATTGCCGACGCTGACGGTCGATGAACCCACCATCAGCATGTTTTTCTGCGTCAATTCCTCGCCCTTTGCCGGCAAGGATGGCAAGTTCCTGACGAGCCGCCAAATCCGCGACCGCTTGAAGCGCGAGCTGATGCACAACGTCGCAATGCGCGTCGAAGACACCGAAGACGCCGACAAATTCCGCGTTGCCGGCCGTGGCGAGCTGCATTTGTCGATCCTGATCGAGACCATGCGCCGCGAAGGCTATGAATTGGCCGTCTCGCGTCCTGAAGTCATCGTCAAGCAAATTGACGGTCAGATGATGGAGCCGTACGAGCTGCTGGTGATCGATCTGGAAGAGCAGTACCAGGGCGGCGTTATGGAGCGGTTAGGCATTCGCCGCGCCGAGATCCGCAATATGGAGCCGGATGGCAAAGGCCGCACGCGCTTGGAATTTATGATTCCCTCGCGCGGATTGATTGGCTTCCAGACCGAATTCCGCACCCTGACCGCCGGTACCGGCTTGATGTTCCACACCTTTGAGCACTATGGCCCGCAGGTCAAAGGCGCGATCGCCAAGCGCGTGAACGGCGTCATGATCAGCAATGGCACCGGCAACTCGCCCGCATATGCGCAGTACGCTATGCAAGAGCGTGGTCGTTTGCTGATTCCTGAAGGCGCGGAGATTTACGAAGGTCAGATCGTCGGCATTCACGCCAAAGATAACGATTTAACTGTCAACGCCTTGCGCGCCAAGCAGCTCACGAACTTCCGCGCCGCCGGCAAGGACGACAACCTAATGCTGACGCCGTACGTGAAGTTCACGCTGGAGCAGGCGTTGGAATTCATTGAAGACGATGAGTTGGTCGAGGTCACACCGCATGCTGTGCGTTTGCGCAAGAAACAGTTGACCGAGAACGATCGCAAGCAAGCCGCGCGAAAGGGCTGAGTCAACGACGCTGTGACTGATCTTCTGCACGCTTTTGTATTGCCGGCCATGGGAGTGCGTGGCGCAGCGGTGCGATTGGGCAGTGGCTATGCGGAAGTACGTTCGCATCAAGCGTACGCGGAGTCGGTGGGCCGCTGGCTCGGTCAGGCATTGGCCGCGTCGGCGCTATTGATGACCGGTATCAAGTTCACCGGACGATTGTCGTTACAGTTGCAAGGTGGCAGCGCCTTGCGCTTGCTCTACGGCGAATGCACCAGTGAAGGTGATATTCGCGGCATTGCGCGCGCGGACACTGAAGTTGAAGGACTGGATTTCGTGCAGGCAACGGCAAGCTCGAATCTGGCCATCACCTTGGAGCCGCATCAAAGTCGGGAACGTTATCAGGGTGTGGTGCCGATGGCAGGCGAAAGCTTTGCCGAAACGCTGGAGGCCTACTTTGAGCAGTCCGAGCAATTGCCTACGCGCATCCTGCTCGCCGCTGATGACGAGTTCGTCGGCGGATTGCTGTTACAGCGCATGCCGCTGGCCGGTGGTCATTCAGACGGCATTGATCCTGACGGTTGGAATCGCGCGCAGATGTTGTTGAACACGGTTTCGATCAACGAACTGATTTCCACCTCGAGTGAGGTTCTGATCCATCGCTTGTTTCATGACGAGCCACGCGTGGATCGAGATCCCTTGCCACTACATGTTCGCTGCCGTTGCTCGCACGCCAAAGTTGCGCAAGTGCTGCAACAATTGGGTCAGATCGAGGCCATCGCGGCCACCGCGGAGCTTGGATACGCGGAGATCATTTGCGAGTTTTGCGGCAAAATGTATCGCTTCGATCCGATCGAGATCGAGCAGCTTTTCCGTGCCGAGGTACTCGCAGCACCGACGGATACCTTGCAGTAGCAGTGATTGATCGATCGTGCTCGGGCTTGTTCGGCAATCTTCGGAACTTCAAATTTTACTTCAGCGATACCTGCTTAAACCTTGTTTCTGCTATCGTTGTCGCAATATGAATAGCTAGATTGGCGCAGTGTCGGAACTAATCGACGCGGCATCCGGTCGTACAACAGAGTCGACGAGGCAGCCCCGATGCCTACAAAAATGCCGCAATTCACCAAGCTCGCCGCGGCGCTGTCGTTGATTGTGGTTGTGTGCCCGGCGGTTGCGTCGGCGCAGTCGCCTTCTCAGCCTGATTTTCCACGACTGGTCACGGATCCCGGCGTCATGCGGTCGGGGCAAAGCACCTGGGTGCCGGTATTCGTGCTGGGCGATGGCGAGCTTCGCGTATCGCCAGATTTGTTCTCCAATGAAGCGGCGGGTGGCGTGCTGCTTGGCATCGCGCATGTGCGACAGCAGTCGCTGAATGGCATACAGTCGAATTCGATTTCACCCGGCCTCCGTTGGCGCGTGGACGAGGAAATCTCGCTCGGCGCATCGATGACTGTCACTGACTTCATTCCCTGCCGCAGCCTGATGCAAACTCCATTGGCGCCGGTTCAAGCCGATGCGTGCGAGAGTTTTACACAGCCCAGCGCGTCGACCGGGATCGGCATTGAGGGCACGCTCAGTTTTGGTGCGGCAACTTTGAATTTTGGCTACGCCGAGGCGCCCGCGATTTGGGTAGTGCCGGGTGCATTGGCCTCGCAGGATCCTATCGGGCTCGGCTATACCGCACCCGCGGTGCCCATGGCTCCTTTGGGGTCATTGATAAATGAAACCGCACGTACGCTGACGGTCGGGGGCGAGCTGGCATTGAATGCGCGCTCGCGCGTTGGCGTGCAACTGGCGCTGTCGCAGATTCCGCGGCTGGAGAACAGCCCAGATATCGGCCGTGTGCAATTTAGCCTCGCCTACGGCGATTTCAGTGCAGACATGGCAACGCGCATGATTCGCCAAGGAATCGAGACCATGAGTCCTTGGTGGGGCGGTATGGATCTGGGTGTGAGCTGGCGGACACCGTGGTCAGGCGTCATTTCTCTGGGTGCACGCAATCTGGTTACCTCTGGGCTAGCGCCGCAGCTCGGCGAAACTCGCCGTGCGGAGGTCAGTGAATCCGACACCTTTAGCCGCACGCCCTATGTGCGCTACGAGCAAGACTTCTGACGTTTGTTGGCCGTCTTCGATGAGTTCGCTCGTTGAACTTAAATTCGAAAGTTCCCGCGCGGTTCCCCTAAGCTTGAATTTTTTGGCGTGGAAGTGCGCCAAGCGGCGCCGAGCGCGCGACGTCGCCTTGCACTACGCAGGTGCTGTCTAACGGCGATTTAGCCGGTCATGTTTCTGGCGCGCGATGGCGCGGCTCGCGCGGTCTTGTTTATGATGCAGATTCGCACGCTCCCGGCGCGTCACGACGCCATCGGCCTTGGCACGGTATTCGACATTCTCAATGTGGCTTTGCCGGGCGTCCAAGCGATCCGCCTCACGCGCGGTCAATTCACCACTGGCAACGCCTTGCGAGATGCGCGCGTCCTGATTTTCTTGCCGCGCATCAACCAGCGGCGTGCGCGAGTCGGCAAAGCTGGCCGTGGCAGTGGTCATGAGCAGTAGCGCAGCGAACAGTTGCGTTTTGGCATGCATCGTTCTTCCCTTTCACTCGCGGGGCGAAAGGCTCCGGTTCGGTGAGGGAAAAACGTATCGCGCGCAAGGCGGTTGACTGCCGCTCGCACGATGCCCAAATCAGTTCAGCTACACGTCAGCCGGAAATCGTAGACAGCGGCCTAGTTGATCGCTCGATGACGATCAAATTGCGCTCGCGTGCCGTCTTGCGGACACGCGAGCAGTGCGGCATCAGATCATCGCAACGCGCTGTTGTCCGGGCGCGTGGCACTGCGATAGAGCAGCCAGGCAATCACGACTAGCATCAATAGTCCGAGCCAGCGACCGAATTGGAGACTGGGCGGCAACGCGAGGACATCGATGCGCTCCGTCATCACGATGGGCACGGCGATCGCGATGCCCATTAAAGCCTCGCCAGTGATCAGTCCCGCCGCGAATAACGTGCCCTTGCCGTGAACACGGTCTCGACCGTCTTCGTCATCGGCACGCACTTTGTAGAAACGTTCCACAAGGTGCGCCACCAAGCCACCAAAGAAGATCGGCACGGTCAGTTCGATCGGCAGATAGATGCCGACGGCGCACGCTAGTACCGGCATGCGGAAGTGTTTCTTATTCGCTTTAAGCCATTCGTCAATCGCGATGATGACGCCACCGATACCGGCGCCGACGGCGATGGTATTCCACGGCAGTTGACCGCCGAAGATGCCTTTGGCAACTGATGCCATCAGCGTGGCTTGTGGCGCAAGCAAGGAATTCGGATGTAAGTCGGAAGGGGCGCCGATTCCATAGGCCTTGACCAGCAGGTTTAACACAGGTGCCATGACCAGCGCGCATGACACCGCACCCACAGCCAGCATGACCTGTTGTTTCCATGGCGTGGCGCCCACGATGTAACCGCATTTCAAATCTTGCAGATTGTCGCCACCGACGCAGGCCGCGCAACAGACCACTGCGCCAATCATAATCGCGGCGACGGGCCCGATTTCCGAATCTCGGCCCAACAACAGAACCAGCACCAGCGCAGCAAACAGGATAGTGGCAATGGTGATGCCGGAGACCGGGTTATTCGAGGACCCGACCAAACCGGCCATATAGGCTGAGACCGAGACGAACAGAAAGCCGGCGACGATCATGATGACCGTCATCGGTACGCTCACCAACCAGTTGCCGACAATGCTTTGATAGAGAATGAGTAATGGGACGGTGAACAGGACCAGCCCGATCAGGATGAACTTCATCGGGATATCGCGTTCGGTATGCGCGACCGGTTGGCCGGCGCCAGCGCGCGCCACCGCTAAGCCACTACGTACGCCGGAAAACAAGGAATTGCGCAGCGAGATCAGAGTCCAGACGCCGCCGATGAGCATTGCGCCGACGCCGAGATAGCGGATCTGCGCACTCCAAATCATGCCGGCGGCGGCTTCCGCATCGGCACCCAGTACGCGCGCTGCGAGTGCGGGATCGGTGTCCAACAGGAAACTGCTGTAGATCGGCATAGCCACATTCCAGCCGATGACGCCGCCTAAGAGCACCACGATGCCGATATTTAGTCCGACGATATAACCGACACCGAATAGTGCCGGCGACAGATTGGTGCCGAAGTAAGCGATGCCTTTTCCAAACCAAGCGGCGGTCGCGGCGGTGTCAGGAATCAGTCGCAAGCCGCTTGCTGCAGCAAGCTTTCCGATGGCACCGAGCAAGCCCGCGCCGAGCAGGAGTTTGAGACCTTGACCCGGGTTTTCGCCGGTCTTGAGAACTTCAGCAGCGGCCTTGCCTTCGGGAAAAGACAAGCCCTGATCGACGATCAGTGAGCGCCTTAACGGCACCGAGAACAACACACCCAGCAAACCGCCGAGGCCGGCGATCGCCAACACCCAACTGTATTTGAAGTCATCCCAATAGCCCAGGATCACCAGCGCGGGCACGGTGAAAATTACGCCCGCCGCGATCGACGAACCGGCAGACGCACCCGTTTGCACGATGTTGTTCTCGAGGATGCTGCCGCCGCCCAGCAGGTGCAGCACGGCCATCGAGACCACGGCCGCCGGAATGGCCGATGCGATGGTCAATCCGGCGAACAAGCCAAGATAAGTGTTCGCGGCTGCCAAGATCACCGCGAGGATGATGGACAGTAAGACGGCGCGGAAGGTGAGCTGCGGTGGCGATGCGATGACGGCGCTCATCGGTCGGAAATTCTCGATTGCAGTGCATTGTTCGGATATTCGTGCTTTGCCCCAGTGAAGACAACGCTCAAATCGCGTTCTGATCGAGTTCGCTCGTGCGTTGCTCAAGCGAGCGGCATACTCGGCGCCTCCTCGCCGCCGCAAGGTATGCCACGTGTCCAGCGTTCTGCCCGCGCGCCAGATTCTCGGTCACCCCGCCGGACTGTTCGTATGCTTTCTGACCGAGATGTGGGAACGGTTTTCGTTCTACGGCATGAAGGCGTTGCTGTTCCTGTATCTGACCCAGCACCATCGTTTCGATGACGCGGATGGCTATCTCCTGCTCGGCACTTACGCGGGTCTAGCCTATGCGTTGCCGTTGCTGGGCGGCACCTTAGCCGATCAATATCTGGGTATGCGCAAGGCGGTCATTTACGGTGGCGTGCTGCTCGCGCTGGGCCAGTTGGGCATGGCATACACCGGAACCCCGGCTAGTAGCGCTGGCGAACAAGATGCGATGGCATTGCAGATTATGTATTTCTCGCTTGCGCTGATCGCGGTGGGTGTCGGCTTCCTGAAGCCGAATATCTCAACCATCGTCGGCAGGCTCTATCCTGACGGCGATCCGCGCAAGGATTCGGGATTCACTATCTTCTATATGGGCATCAATATCGGGGCGATGTTCTCGTCGTTGGTGTGTGGCTACGTTGGCCGCGAGTACGGATGGGGTTACGGCTTCGGCCTAGCTGGGATCCTGATGGTGGTTGGCCTACTCAATTTCATCTACGGACAGAAGCACTTCCTCGGACACGCGGAGCCGCGCGATCCGCTGGCATTGCGGCAACCGCGATTGCTTGGCTTGTCTAGCGAGTGGTGGATCTATTTGAGCGGGTTGCTGGTCACGGTACTGGTTTGGCAGGTTCTTCAGACAAAAATCGACTTCGAGCCGCTGTCACGATTGATGGGTGGCCATGAGGTGACGGCCACCGAAGTCGTCGCGGTGGTCATGGGGCTGGCCCTGCTGGGATGGTTTCTGTGGTTCATCACTATGCGCTGCACGCGCGAGCAGAATCATCAGATGGTGGTCTTGATGGTGCTCATGGCTGTCAGCGCCATTTTTTGGGGTTTGTACGAGCAAACCTATGGCACGTGGGTCGCGTATTCCGATCGAGGCATGAATCTCGGAACGCTCAATTCGAGCCAGTTGACCTTCCTTGGTGCGATGTTTGTGATTGTGCTGTCTCCGCTGTTCGCTTGGGCCTGGCCGCGACTGGACAAGCGCTCGCTGAATCCCAGTGCGCCGGCCAAGTTTGGCTGGGCTTTAGTGCTGGCGGGTCTGGCTTTCGGTCTGTTGGTGCTGTCGGCGCAATACCCCGAAGCCAATGGCAAGATCAGTGTGTGGTGGCTGGTGGCTGCATATTTTGTGCTGACCGTCGGCGAGATGATGTTGTCACCCATCGGCTTGTCCATCGTCACCAGTCTGTCGGTGCCGCGCGTGGTCGGTTTAATGATGGGTGGGTGGTTTCTGTTCTCCGCCTTCGGCGAAATTATTGCCGGGCGTTTCGGCGTGCTTGCCGCCATGGATCCGAATACGCCGGCAACTGAAGCGATCGCTATTTACGCGGGCACTTTCCACTTCCTGATGTGGGTGGGCGTGATCTCGGGCTTACTCATGCTTGTCGCCTCACCCCTACTCAAGCGCGGCATGCACGGCGTCAAATAGCGTGGTCTCGCGTGCGGTGATAATCGTGTGACAAGCGGCTCAAACACGTATGCCGAGCTTGAGCAGGTGGCTCACGCGATCGCGCACTTGACCACCGGCCTACGCCACAAGAACAACTTACTTTGCATGGATTGCGGCGTAGACATGCGCAGCAATGCGTGCTTATAGCGCTGGCAACCGCCAAGACAAAATCCTTGCGATCGATCATCACCGGCGCAGCCGGCAATGACCCTGCGGCAATCAGCCGGGTAGTTTCACCGGCGTGCGTTGCAAATGGCCGACCAACTCGCGGGTGTAACCGCCGATGATGCTAATCGGTGCGCCGCTATCAATGGAGCGCACGATCTCGCGTGCAAGTAAACCCAGATCGTCAAATCCATACATGCCGGCCGACCCCGCCAGTTTATGTGCCAGCTCTCGCAGTCCGCGGACCTGCACCGCATCGAGCTTGGTCTCGACTGCGTTCAAAGCGCCGCTGAGTGCTTCAGCCTTGATCGGAAAACTATCCACATATCGATTGCGCAGCATCGACGGAACCACTTGGTTTCCCATTGACTTCTCCTGCCGCTCCTGCACCCAGGCTTCAGGCACGCTCTAAACGGTAACCATGTTGATAAACCGAAATCAGACGCCAACCGTTACCTTCATCGATTTCGAGTTTCTTACGGATACGACTGATATGAGCGTCTACTGTGCGTGTAGTAATCGTCTGACTCCGACCCCATACACGTTCAAGTAACACGCCACGTTTCACCAAGCGCCCGGCATTCGCGAACATATAAGCAGCAAGATCGAATTCTTTGCTGGTCAATTCGACCGTTTTGCCCTTAAGGCTAATGACGCGCCGACCAATGTCGACATTATAGGGGTCAGTCCCCTGTAAGGTTTCCGCCGTCATGATGGCACCCGCGCGCCGGCCAACGGCTTGCACGCGAGCCATCAATTCACGGCGACGCGGTGGTTTAACCAAGTAGTCATCGGCGCCGGCCTGCAGTGCAGCCACCACATGTTCTTCTGAATCCTGCGCGGTAATGAACACCACCGGGATCCGGCCAAGAAAACTTTGGCGCACCCAGGTGAGTACGTCCATGCCGCTGGACTCGGGCAAAACCCAGTCGAGTAAAAGTACGTCTGGCACGTCTCGATGCAAGGCGCGTGTCAAATCTCCGCCCGAACGATACCAGCGGACTTCATGGCCTTCCTCAGTCAGCCAGTGACTAATCATTTCGGCTTGATCCGGATCGTCCTCGAGCAGGTCGATACGCATAGGCGAGTACTCCCTTTCGTTACAAGTTGGTAACCAATTGCGCCGAGTCTACGGCATTGGGGGCTGGCAAACCCCACGCGAAGGTCGGTGTTTTTGCTGCCAGTCAGTGTCGCAGAACGCAAGGCGCGAAAAGTCCCACCTAAATCCGCAGTTGTTACAAAAATGCACATTTAGTGCTGAGCCAACACGCTACCGGGTAGGCTGTGACTGAGCTATCGCGAGTGCGTCACGTCGCCCCACGCGGTTTTACACGCGCCCGTAGCGGTCCTCATAGCGGACGATGTCGTCTTCTCCAAAATATTCGCCACATTGCACTTCGATCAGATGTAAATCCTGATCCGTGGGATTTTCCAATCGGTGCAGCGTATTCACCGGGATGTAGACCGACTCGTTGCTGTTGAGCAACAGTTCCCGTTCGCCGACGCGCACTTTCGCGGTGCCGCGGATGACTGTCCAGTGTTCGCTTCGGCGGTGATGCAGTTGCAAGGACAAGACGTGCGCGGGCTTGACTATCAGGCGTTTGACCTTGCAGTCGGTCGCATCTTCAATGACGCTGTAGCTGCCCCATGGACGCAGCACGGTCTGGTGCATATTTACCGATTCGTGATTGCGCAGACGCAGTGCGTCGACCACTTGTTTCACTGCTTGAGCCTTCTCGCGAGCGCTCACCAGTACCGCGTCGCCGGTGTCCACAATCACCAGATCATCCACGCCCACAGCCGCGACCAAGCGTCCTTTGGTCTGCACATAGCAGTTGCGCGAGTCGACCATGACCACGGGCCCCAGCGTGCGATTGCCAAATTCGTCGCCCGCGTCGAGATCACTGATGGCTTTCCACGAACCAATGTCATTCCAGTCGAAACTGGCCGCGACCACGGCGCGCTTGCTGGCTTTTTCCATGACAGCATAGTCGATGGAGATATCCGGCATCGCCGAAAAGCTATCGCGATCGAACTCCACCGGCGACGACCCCAGCAGCACCTTGGCGAAACACGCCCGGGCCGCGGCGAGCAATCCAGGGCAGGTCTCGGCCATCGCTTCGAGTAGATCGCCGGCGGCAAAACAAAACATGCCGGAGTTCCACACATAGTCGCCACTCGCGACATAGGACTCGGCAGTAGCCGCATCGGGTTTCTCGACGAAAGCTTCGATAATGCGTCCATCCTCGAGTGCACTACCCGCGCGGATGTAGCCGAATCCGGTCTCGGCGTGCGTCGGAACAATGCCGAATGCGACCAGATAGCCATTGCTGGCCAAGCGCCGCGCCGCGCCGACGGCTGCACCGAAGCGATCAAGATCACGAATCAAATGATCCGCGGGCAGCACCAGCATCTGTGTGCGCGGGCCGTGCCGGCGCTCAATATCGAGTGCAGCCATGGCCAGTGCCGGCGCGGTATTGCGGCCGAGCGGTTCCAGCAGGAAGCGCGCGTTTTCGTCGGCAATGGTGCCGCGAAACTCATCACGCGTAATGAAGAAGTGATCGCGCGCGGTGACCGTTAGCACCTCCGAGCCGATGCCGACCGCGAGCGCGCGCAGCAGCGTCTTGCGCAACAGCGATTCGCCATCACCCATTTTCATGAAGGGTTTGGGATAGGTACTGCGTGAAACCGGCCACAAGCGCGTGCCGGCGCCACCCGAAAGAATGACCGGGATCAACATGTGCTTACCTCGATGGTCGCCAACGAACGCCGGGCCTCGGCGAGTTCGCTCAAAACCTGTTGGAGGCCTTGTTCCCAAGGCGGCGGAATACAGCCGAAACGCGTGCGTAGCCGCTGCGTATCGAGGACGGAATAATTGGGCCGTGCGGCTTTGGCAGGATAGTTAGCCGAGCTGATGGCTCGCACCGGTGTCAACCTATCCAGCAAGCCCATTGCATGCGCGCGTTCAATAATCGCGCTGGCAAAGCCGTGCCAACTGGTTTGCCCATGCATCACCGCATGAAAGGTGCCAGTCAAATCGCGCCTTTGTGCAGCGTCAGCCTGTTGCCAGCGCGTCAGAATCGTGGCCGTCGTTTGCGCGAGAAATCGAGCGCTGGTCGGCGAGCCAATCTGATCATCGACCACGGCTAATTCGGGTCGTGTGCGCGCAACGCGCAGCATGGTCAGCAGGAAATTCTTGCCTCGTGTGCCATAGACCCAGGCCGTGCGCAGCAAAATGTGATCGCAACCGCTCGCGCGCAAGGCCTCTTCGCCGGCAAGTTTGCTGCGCCCATAGACGCTGCGCGGGCCGGTGGCAGCATCCTCAGCGTAAGGCGTGCTGGCGTCACCCGCAAAAACATAGTCGGTGGAGTAATGGATCACCAGCGCGGCATGTGCCGCTGCGTAGCGACCGATCTGCACCAGGGCCTGATGATTGAGTCGATCCGCTAGTGCGGGCTCGTCCTCGGCCAGATCGACAGCCGTATAGGCTGCCGCGTTGACAATGACCTGCGGCGAAAGGCTAAGCAGCGCGGATTCAAGCGCTTCAGCGTCGCCCATTTCGATCATGTGCCCGATGCCAAGTGCGCTATCGGCTGCGCGATCCGCCGCCAGTAGCTCACCAAGATTGGCTAGTGTGCGGCAAAGCTCGAATCCAACCTGCCCCGCGGCACCGAGCACCAGAATGCGCATGGATTACAGCTCCGGCAAATGCTCAGGTGGAATTTCGTCCAAGGGCAGGGCGGCTAAATCTTTCGCCGACAAGCTAGGCGTGGCAACTGGCCAATCGATACCAATCTGCGGATCATTCCAGGCGATTGATCGATCCGCTTTGCCGTCGTAAGTTTGCGTGCACATGTAGGCAAAGGTCGCGAACTCGCTGGTGACGCAGAATCCATGCGCAAAACCCGGCGGCAAATACAGCATGCGGTGATTTTGGGCACTGAGCTCAACGCCGAACCAGCGCCCGAAATGGCTGGACCGGCGGCGGATGTCGATAGCGACGTCGAATACCGAACCCTCCAGCACCCAGACCAGCTTGCCCTGCGCTTTGGGCCATTGATGGTGCAAACCACGTAGCACGCCTTTTCCCGAACGCGACACATTGGTCTGGTTAAATTCTGTGGGCAAGCCATGCATCGCGAAGCGTTCGCGATGGAATGCCTCGAAGAAAAACCCGCGCTCATCGCCATGCACCGACGGCTCGATCTGTATGACGCCGGGCAATAGCGTATCGATGCACTTCATGCGCGAATCAATCGGCGTAGGTAATCGCCATAGCCGCTCTTAGCCAAGGGAGCTGCCAGAGCTTCCAGTTGCACCGCGTCAATCCAGCCTTGCTCGAAGGAGATTTCCTCGGGACAGGCGATCTTCAAGCCCTGACGCTCCTCGATGGTCTGAATGAAATTGCCAGCCTGGATCAGCGAATCGTGGGTGCCGGTATCGAGCCATGCGTAACCGCGCCCCAGGCGTTCGACGTTGAGGTCGCCAGCTTCCAGGTAGACGCGATTGAGATCGGTGATTTCCAGTTCGCCGCGCGGGGAGGGCGCCAATGTCGCCGCGAAGTCGCTGGCACGTCCATCGTAGAAATACAGCCCGGTCACCGCATAGTTGGAACGCGGATGCTTGGGCTTTTCTTCGATCGAGCGCACGCGTCCGGCGGCGTCGAACTCGGCCACCCCATAGCGTTCTGGATCGCGCACCCAGTATCCAAATACCGTCGCGCCGCTGCTGCGCTGATCGGCGCGTTTGAGCAGATCGGTGAGCCCGTGGCCGTAGAAAATATTGTCGCCGAGGATCAAGCAAGACGGTTCGCCGCCGACAAATTCCCGACCGATTAAATAAGCCTGCGCCAAGCCGTTTGGCTCTGGCTGCACCGCGTACTCGATCTGCAAACCCCATTGCGATCCATCACCCAGCAGGCGCTGAAATTGCGCTTGCTCATGCGGTGTGTTGATGATCAATATGCGCCGAATCCCCGCGAGCATGAGCACGCTCAAGGGGTAATAGATCATCGGCTTATCGTACACCGCTAAGAGCTGCTTGCTCACCGCGATGGTCAAGGGATGCAGACGCGTACCGGCGCCACCCGCCAAAATGATGCCGCAACGCTCGGAACTCACTTAAGTTCCACTCCTAGTTGGTGGCAAAGGAAGGCGATCATGCCAATAAGCCTAGGCGTTCGCCGCGATAACTGCCGTCGCGGATGTGCGCGCACCATTCCTGATGGCGCAAATACCAATCTAGCGTGCGTGCGATGCCGCTCTCAAAGCTCTCCTGCGGTTGCCAGCCGAGTTCATCGCGAATCTTGGAGGCATCGATTGCATAGCGTCGATCATGACCTGGGCGATCCGGGACGAAGCGAATCAGATCCCGTCGCGCTGGTCCATCGGTGAGCGGCGTGCGTGCATCCAGCAGATCGCAGATGCGATGCACCACTTCAAGATTTTCGCGTTCGGCATCGCCCCCGACGTTGTAAACCTCCCCGACGCGACCGCGCTCCAGTACGCTGCGGATTGCCGCGCAATGGTCGAGCACAAACAACCAGTCGCGCACATTACGGCCGTCGCCATAGACCGGCAAAGGCTCACCGGCCAGTGCTTTCTGAATGATCAGCGGCACCAGTTTCTCGGGAAATTGAAACGGACCGTAGTTATTCGAGCAATTGGTGGTCAGCGTGGGCAGGCCGTAAGTGTGGTGAAAGGCGCGCACCAAATGATCCGATGCGGCTTTTGAGGCCGAATATGGCGAGTTTGGCGCATATGGCGTGGTCTCAGTGAAGCGCCCTTGCGCGCCTAGCGAGCCATAGACTTCGTCAGTGGACACATGCAGGAATCGAAATTCTGCGCGTGCGGTTTCAGTGAGGCTGCGCCAGTATTTCAGGGCGCATTCGAGCAAGTTCAGCGTGCCAACCACATTGGTTTCGATGAAAGCGGCCGGGCCTTCGATGGACCGATCGACGTGCGACTCGGCGGCGAAATTGATGATCGCGCATGGCCGATGTTCGGCCAGCAAGGCGCTTACCTGATCGCGATCGCCAATGGATCCGTGGACGAATTGGTGTTCGGCCGGATTGGCGAGGCCGGTCAAAGACTCCAGGTTGCCGGCATAGGTCAAGGCATCGAGATTCACGATGCGCGACGGCGCCGCGCGATCGGTGAAAGCAGAATGCACAAAGTTCGCGCCGATAAATCCAGCGCCGCCAGTCACTAACCAAGTTTTGTCCATGAATACTCGTCGACTCGAATGCAGCGCTTTAGGCAAAGCGCCTGCTGGGCCGCGAGGATGCCGCATGCCTCGTCGACCTTTCCAGTGCAAGCGCCGCCGCTGTGACCCTAGGGATGCTGGTGAGTTCCCCCCGCCGGGTCAATCCGTTACGGCATCAAATCTTAGAAACTCAGATCAAAGGTCCAATGCAAAGACGCAAAGACGCAAAGACGCAAAGACGCGGAGCAGAAAAGAAAGGAAAGTGGGCCGATCCGACATGAGCCCCGTCGTCGCCCTCGGAGCGGGCTCTGTGCTACTTGGACCACTCCGTGATGACAGTGGGTTAGGGTAGTGGCAAAGGCCCATTTCCTTGTCCCTAAACTAGCGCCGCACTTCATCCATGCGCCCCAGCGCTCAGCCCCGCTTCTGCTTGTCTAGCTTCAGAAAAAGCACTACCGACCGTGCAACCGGCGACCTGCCCGCCCGCCTATTTGCGCATGACTCTGCGCGCGACGGCGTGCACGGCGATAGCGCAAATCACTGCGAGTACGAAAGCCTGCCAGATTGCCACGCTGCCGAGCGCTGCAGATAGGACGGCGCAAAAGACAGCGAAGGCGAAGTAGCCGTAGACCATCCCGCGCAGCATGCGAATGGCAAATTCACCCCCAGACTGGCGGTGCGAGAAGCCCACCAAAACTGTGCTCATCACCGGGAACATCGCCAGCAATCCGCTCATCTTCGGACCTAGGCGTGCTGCGGCGAAGGTCACGGCTAGCACCAGTAGCGCGGCGGCGAGCATGCGCCACGGCAGATCTTTGGTACTGATTGCGGCGCGCTGCGTGACCCATCGCGGTACTCCAGGAAAGGCTAATGGTGCTAGTAACAGCGCGAGGATCACTGTGATCAGCGCACTGGGCAGCGGAATCTGCACTTCGCGCAAGGCGATCAGCGTGAGCGCATAGCAGCACAAGGCAATGAATAAACTGTCTGGCCAGCCGCGGCGTGTCGCCATCCAGGCATAGGCAACGCTGAAAACCAGAATCGCTAGCACCGCGAGCAAGGTTCCATGCGCTGCCGTTTGTGCAAAAGGTGCACCCTGTTCCAGCGCCAGGATCAGCAATATCGGCCCCGATACGATCGGAAATGCAGACAACCAACCGGCGACCTCAGGCCCGAAGCGACGACCGGCAAGTGTTACGGCATAGATTAAAGCCGGAACCAGCAATAACTTGAGTAGCAGGATTGTTAACAAGAGGCATCCACGGCGAATTCCCAGACGGTGCGCACCCTACAGCGAAAGCGCACGCTTGCAAGCGTCGATGCACTGGCCCGCAGATGGTGCGACAGCCGGGGGACAATCGTCGCGGCGAGTACGCCGGGGCAGGATGCCCGACGAGTCAGACCTCAAATCAATTCAGATATGCTTCGACTCGCTCTGAAGGTGTCCGCAGTTCTTGAGTTTAAGGGCTGCGGGTGAAACGGGAAGCCGGTCAAAATCCGGCGCTGCCCCCGCAACGGTAAATCGCCAGAAGATTCGTCTTCTGGTCCGCAACGAATGCCACTGTGCGCTGTTAGCGCGGGAAGGCGTTGCGGCTGGTTCTAAACCAGAGATGAGCCCGGAGACCGGCCTTCACGAAGATTCGCAGCTTCCCGCCGCGAGTCGTCGATCGGCGTCGCGGAGGGCGACGGAGGTTCGCGTGCCTCCGTTGTTGGTCGCCGCGTTCCCTCATCTCCTGCTGTGCGCCGCGTAGCAACCGCGGGTGTGCGTACTTTGGAGAAGAAGATGAGTTTGATTTTGACCGTGGCGATCGTCGCTACAATGCCGGCGGTGACGGCCGACACCTTAGATTCTGTAACCGTTGTAGCCAGCCGCCGACCGCAACCCGTGGCGAGCGTGCTGGCCGATGTCACTGTGATTGAGCGCGAGCAGATAGATATCAGCCAAGCGCCCGATCTGCTGGAGCTATTGCGGCGTTTGCCGGGCGTGGATTTCGCGCGTACGGGCGGCAGCGGCCAGCAAACCAGCGCATTCCTACGTGGCAGCAATTTCAACCATGTGCTGTTTTTGGTGGATGGAGTTCGCGTGGCTAGCGCCAACACCGGCGCCGCGGCCTTTGAGCATCTGCCGATCGATCAGATCGAACGCATCGAAATCGTGCGCGGCCCACGCGCGAGCTACTACGGATCAGATGCGATTGGCGGCGTGATCGCGATCACCACGCGGGAGCGCGTCGGTGGCGCGGCTTTGCTGCGCATCGGAAGCCAGGGCCGGGGGGCTGCGCTTGCCGCTTATGGTGTCAGTGGTGATCGCGGTGCGTTGAGCGTGCAGGTTGGCGGCGAGAACTATGACGGTTTCTCATCGCAAACCCCTGATGGCTTCAGCTACGACCCTGATGACGACGGCTACAAAAATCGAAATCTCGGTTTGCGCGCTCGGTTGACTCTGGGTAGCCAGCGCTTAAGTTTCAGCGGTTTGGCCACCGATTCCGACAGCGAGTTCGATCAAGGTGAGTCACATGCCGATCAATATGCAATCGGCGCAACGCTGGAAGGGCCTATTAGCGATCCTTGGTCGCATCGCTTATCCGTTGGCAGTGCACGCGACGATCTCGACACGCCGGCGTTCTTCGCACGTTTTCTGACGCGGCGTCAGCAACTTGATTGGGTCAATGATGTTGAGTTCGCGAGTGCGCAGCACGTAGTTTTTGGCGTGAATTTGCAGCGCGAGCGCGGCGAGAATTTGGACACATTTGCTGCGCCAGCCACGCGCGTGTTCCGGGAAAGCTTGCAACACCAGGCGGTTTTCGCCGCTTGGCAAGGCGCCAATGGCAATTTCGATCACGAATTGGTTGTGCGCTACGATGACCATGAGAGCTTTGGTGGCGAAGTCACCGCGCAAGCTGCGCTGGGCTGGCGCTTTGACGGCGGCCGCGTGTTCGCCTCATGGGGCGAGGGTTTGCGCGCACCCAATCTAAACGAGCTGTATTCACCGGGCTTCAGCGGATTATTTGGGGGCAACCCGGATCTCGATCCGGAGCATTCCCGTTCGGCCGAGCTCGGGGTTGATTGGCGCATGGATGAGTTTGATCTGGGCGCCAATGTGTACCGCACACGCATCCGTGATCTAGTGGTTTTCGAGGGCGGTCAGACCTTCCAGGCGATCAACATTGCGCGTGCGGCCATTGACGGCGTGGAGCTTACGCTGGACCGCAACGTGGGGGCATGGTCTTTTGGCACGAGCGCAACTTGGCAGCACCCGCGCAATGAAGACACTGACGCCGAATTATTGCGCCGTCCAGAACACAAAGCTGCAGTCGACTTGGGTTATCGGTTCGAGACTGGCATTCACGTCGGCGGCGATGTGGCCTACGTCTCCGAACGCGCGGATTTTGGTGCAGATCTCGGTTCTTACAGCGTGGTCGGTTTGCATGCCGATTGGCCGTTTGCCGAAGGCTGGACTCTGGGTGCGCGCTTAAGCAACATTGGCGATCGCGACTATCAGTGGGCCGCCGGCTTTGCGGCACCTGGGGCGGAAGCCATTGTCACTTTGAGCTGGCAGCAGCAACCTTAATTGATCGGAATTTGTCTGCGGAACACGCGCAGGGTCTGGCAACTGTGCCCGACCCTGCGCGCGAGAAGGCCTCTGGCTCAACCACTTAACCAGATGCATCCGGCAGCTCGATGCAGACGAAAGCTATCGATGTGCAATGCGCCCTCGCGCCCAGCCGCGTGGTGACTGATCCGTAGACGCGGGAGTTCATCGGGAGCGGGCATTGCCCATCCGAGGATTGAATCCGTGGACGTATGCTCCAGGTCAATAGCGACGGCCGAGCGACGGCTCAAGTTCTGCAAGCGCCGCATGATCGGTGCCGCCGAACGAGCGGAACGGCCATCAAAGTTGTACAAACCCGCAAGCGCATTGGCGTCGCGTTCTTGCAAGGCCAAGTGCACCGCAGAGCGCATCGCTTCTGGCGAGTTCGCCGCACATCCAAAGCCGAGAGCCGGTGGAGCGAATCGGGGCACTACTTCCGTGACCGGCAAACGCGCCTCGCTGCCAATCGCGGCACAACTGCGGTCGGTGTAGATCAAGCCGCCGTCTGCGCCTGTACAGCGATTGATGGCCGCATCAGCCTGCGCGCCGGTTGTGCAAGCCAAAAAAACCAGCATCAGCGATCGCACTGTCAAAGCCCCCACAAGATCGGCTCACCCGCAGTCTGCGAACGTTTGAGCATCTCGATCAAGGGGAAGGAACGCTGCGACAAGCGGATGGGTTCTGGCTCGGCGTCCGTATCCTCTACCTGATCAGCGTCGGCGGCTTTAATCTCAGTCGCCGCGCGTGAAGCATCGTCCGCGCGGCTTGCCGACTGTAGTCGTGCGATCGCATCGCTCATCTCCGCCGGCGTTATCACGCCCTGGCTGCTGTGCTCCTTGCCAATGATCGACAACAAGTGCTCGCCGTGTGCCTCCAGCATTTGCACCTCACCGCTGGCATTGCTGCGAAATTTGATCATGGTTCTGTCTTCCATCTTGACTGAAGTCCAGCGTGAGCCCTCGCTAGTGTGTGTTCTGTTCGTAAACCCACACAAAAGGCCTCACAGTCCATTGGCCATGGGCTCAGCGTTCATAAACTGGCAAACATGGCCGCGCTATATGTTGGTGCTTGCGTGCGCGCGTTCGCAGCAGTCATGCCAATCCGCGTAGCATCGCTCGCTCTGCTCGATCAGGTTCGACCAATGCGGCTGTCGCGACATTCATGAAAACCCCCAAGGGATTGCAGGAATTGATCGATGATGGCGTGATCGATAGCGTCCAGCGTCAGCTAAAAAGCGGCAAGGAAGCCTCGGTATACGTGGTGCGCGCGGGCCAGGAACTGCGTTGCGCCAAGGTCTACAAGGACATGCGCCAGCGCAGTTTTCAGCAGCGCGTGCAGTATCAGGAAGGTCGAAAAGTTCGCGGCAGCCGGCAAACCCGTGCGATTGAAAAGAACTCGCGCTATGGCCGCAAAGAGCAAGAAGCGGCTTGGAAGAACACCGAAGTCGACGCGCTTTACCAATTGGATGCCGCTGGCGTTCGCGTGCCAAAGCCCTATGGCTTCTTCAATGGTGTCTTAATCATGGAGTTGCTCACCGGCGCTGATGGAGACTCGGCTCCCCGTTTGGGTGAGGTGGATCTATCACCCGAAACGGCGCGTGAATACCATGCATTCTTAATTCGGCAAGTCGTGCTGATGCTCTGCGTCGGATTGATTCACGGCGATTTGTCCGAGTACAACGTGCTGGTCACCCCCACCGGTCCGGTGATCATCGACTTGCCGCAGGCAGTGAATGCCGCGGGCAATAACGCCGCGCTTGCAATGCTAGAACGCGATGTCGACAACCTGTCGAACACGCTCGGCCGTTTTGCCCCGGAGTTGATCGGCACACAGTACGCGCAAGAAATGTGGGAGTTGTTCATTCACGGCGAATTGCAGCCCGACAGTGAACTGACCGGGATCTTCGTCGTCGACGAAAGCCCGGCCGATCTAGATGCAGTCATGGATGCGATTCGCGACGCGCGCGAAGTGGCGCTGATTCGGCAGCAAGGCCGCGAAGACGCTGAAGCTGATTAGGCGGGTCAGAACGTCCGATCCTCGGCCGCGCCAAGCATGGCTTTGCGTGCACGCGTGAGCTGCAATGCACTTGGAGTTAGCCGCCACGGAGACATTCGGGTGCTAGCTGCGTTTTTGGCGCTCCGCGCGACCGAGTCGGACCTTGGTGGCCCAACTGGGTATGAGTGGCCAATGTGAAATCACATTGGCCCTTGCAGATTGCTGCCCCTTCGATCGTGAGTATTGCAAAGCGCACGAGCATTGCTGCCATCAAGCAGCGGAAATCCACCTAACCTATTGAATTGTAAGCTTGGTGCGCATTCATACATAGTGGCATAAAGCTTGAGTTAGTCCCTGGCAATTCGCGACGGACCTCCTTGTCCGCGCCAGACTTTAAGGGGAAACGAATGGCCGCCAGTCAACGCGAAGTCTCGATGATGACCTCAGCCAGCGTGCGCATGCCGCCGTGTGGAGACACAGCGCAGACTTGCCAGAACCGTTTGCTGGCCGCTTTGCCGTCCGATGTGCGCGAGCGTCTGTCGATGCATCTGCAACTGGTCAATTTGCCGGTCGGCTTGTCGATCTACGAGGCCGGCGACTGCCTGCGCTATGTGTATTTCCCGACCAATGCCATCGTCTCGCTGCTGAATGTGATGGAAGACGGCGTGTCGACGGAAATTACCGCGATCGGCAACGAGGGCTTGGTGGGAGTGGCGGTGATCATGGGCGGAGATTCGATGCCGAGCCGCGCGATGGTGCTGTGCGCCGGCAGCGCTTACCGTATTCCACGCGCGCGTTTGATGGAAGAGTTCAACCGCAGTATCGAAACGCAAAAATTGCTGTTGCGCTACACGCAGGCACTATTCACGCAGATCGCGCAACTTGCCGTGTGCAATCGCCGTCATCTCGTGGAGCAGCAACTGTGCCGCTGGTTGCTGCTTTCCTTGGACCGCCAGAACTCCACGCGTCTCAGCATGACGCAAGAATTCATTGCCAACATGCTCGGCGTGCGCCGGGAAAGCGTGACCGAAATTGCCGGGCGGCTGCAGAAGATGGAGATCATCCATTACAGCCGTGGACAAATTGAAGTGCTCGATCGCAAGCGCCTGGAGCAGTTGTGTTGCGAGTGCTACTTCATGGTCAAGAAAGAGACCGATCGTTTGCTGCCGCCACACACCAGCCATATCAAGCCACACTTCATCGCGCCGAACGCAAGTGCCCGCAAATTGCAGTTGGTGACCTCGCGCATACATTGATACTCAGGCGATTGTGCAGCGCACGGTGCGTCAGGCAGGACGGCGCTTAGAGCGTTCCATAGCGGCAAGCAGGGCGTCTTCAAGTTCCTCGGGGGCAACCACCAACGCTTCATCCATATCATCGTTGGTCGGAAAAATCAGCACCAACGTGCCATCTTTTTGCATGCCGGTGGTCCACTTCTGCATCCAGGCTGATAGGGCAATCGGCTGCGGTGTGCAATCCGCTAGATCGCCGACAGCCCAGGCAGCGGCATATTCGGGGTGTGGCCATACTGGAAAGCAATCGTCGCCTTCGGCATTGATCACGGCCCAGCCACCGGCACTGCTCAAACCCCAGATTTGCTCAGTCTCAGTGACGCGATTGACCAACTCTTCAAAACGTTGCTGCGTTGAGGATTGGCTAACGCGTTTAAACTGCTGGTCATCGATTTGATAGCTCATGGCATCTAGCCTCCGAGTGACGCACGACGGAAACCGCCGCGGCATCCTCTGAGTCTGCCCGGTTTCCAGTCGCGGTGCTGCTGGCTACCAGAATTTGCTGTGCATTCCTGCCGAGCCACCATCCATTCAGGTGAGCTTGGACCGCATGCACGGCCGCACATCTTCGGGTCCGAGCAGGCACGATTGCCACTGGCCAGCTACGCGGTCAGCGACGCAAACCTACGGGTTCGCGGATCCTTTGCAGCTCCCGCCGAAAAGCTATAGCGCAATGATGTTCTGGCGATGTGCCTTCAATGCGGGGCAACGACCGGAATACTGATTTCAAAGCGCATGCCGGCGCCCGGTGCGCCGAAGGCATCCACGCTTCCACCGAGTTGCACGGTGACTAGGTTGTAGACGATGTGCAGCCCGAGGCCACTTCCGCCCTGCGCGCGTTTGGTGGTGTAGAAAGGCTCGAAGACGCGCGCGAGATCGGTTGCAGAAATGCCCCCGCCATCGTCAGCGAAGTGAATGTCGACGCGGCTTTCGACCCGCCTTGCCGTAATTCGCATGGTCCCCGAACGGCCCTCAGAGAAGGCGTGGACTAGCGCGTTCTGTATCAGATTGGTGATGACTTGCCCAAGCGCGCCGGGATAACTGTCAAGCTCAATATCGGGCGGACATTCGACCATGAGTTGAATCGGTCGCCGCTTCCAGGTCAGTTGCAGGCTGTTGACCACGGAGCGCAGGCTTTCATCCAAATTAAATTTGCGTCGGTCGTCGCTGCTGCGATCAACCGAGACCTGTTTGAAACTGCGCACCAAATCAGAGGCGCGCGCGAGGTTGTTGCCAATCATGGTCGACGCTTCGACGGCTTGCGAAAGGAACAATCCGAGTTCGCTGCGGTTCAATTGCCCGTTGTCCATCTGCGTTTTGAGCGCTTCGCTACGCTCTCCGAGAAAGGAAGCGGCCGTAAGCGCAACGCCTACAGGCGTGTTGATCTCATGCGCCACGCCCGCAACCAGTTGGCCGAGCGAGGCCATCTTTTCGCGAGCGACCAGTTCGCGCTGCGCAGTTTGCAGATGCTGCAGCGCAATTTCGGCGCCTTCTTTTGCGTGCATGAGTTCATGCGTGCGCTTGTTTACCAGCAATTGCAGTTGCGCCGCCTGCCGTCGGATGCGCGCGCTTTGCAGGCGCACGGCAGCGAAAAGCAGAAAGATCGCCGCCAGTAGCATCAGCAGAAGGAACCATCGCGATTGCCAGTAAGCTGGCAGCACCCGGATAGGAACAACCAATTCTTGCGGGCTAAAGACCCCGGTGCGCCCGCTGCCACGCACGCGTAAGGTGTAGGCTCCGGGTGCAAGACTGTTGTAGCTCGCGACACGATGGCTGGAATCGGTCGCGATCCAGTCCTGATCAAAGGGATCCAGCCGGTAGGCATAGCGATTTCGCGCCGGCGCCGAGAAGTCCAATGCGGCAAATTCAAGGCTGAAACTTCGCTGTTGCGGCGTCAAAGCGAAACCCTTTGCGATATCAGTCGCTGGTCGAGTTACCCCGCCGATGCGCAACTCGGTCGCGACCACTGGTGGCTCAATAGACCACGGTCTGAAATGCTCAGGATCCACAACCATCAAGCCTTTGCTGCCACCGAACAACAGCAGGCCATCGCGCGTTTGGGCGTAAGAGCGGAACCACGGCGTACCAAGGTCAGCGCCGTCAGCGCGGCTGAACTCGTACAAAGACTTATCGCTAGGATCGTAGCGAAAGCGCTGCGTCCAAATGCGGCCTTCAGCGTCTTCCAGTAGATTGGCGCCAAATGGCTCACCGCCGATACCAACAGCGCTGCTGATCGCGGTGAAACGCGCGCGCGAAGCCGGCCATTGCTCGAGCACGCACAAGCCAGCGGCCGTGTCGATCCAAAGTTTGCCGCTGCGATCAATCAGCAAGCCGAGGACCGTGCGATGCGGCAGTCCTGCGTCGGGCTCGGCCTGAATCAGTGTCAAGCCTGTGTCGCCCGGCGCGCGCGTATACAGGCCGACTGAACTTCCCACCCACAATCGACCATCCCTCGCCTGCGCAATGGCGTTGATGTCTTCGCGTATCGGCGCTCCACTCAGGGATTCGATGCGCTCCAAGCTGGCGCGATCAGGTCGCCAGTGCGCGAGCCCAGCGTCGGTGCCGATCCATAGATCGCCGTCATTTCCGGGCTGCAGGCGACGGATATAGGCATTCGGTAAACTGGGATCGTTATCGATACGTGTAATTTGCAGCGTCTTTGAATCGAGTCGATGCAGCCCATCGAGCGTACCCACCCAGATACTGCCGTCGGCAGTCTGCGCAAGGCTCGAAACGACGCCACTACGCAGCGCGTGCGGATCATCAGCATTTGGCCGATAGCCGCGCACCACGCCCGCGGAACGCGCAAAAACATCGATGCCATTGCCGCGCGTTCCGAGCCACAAATCCCCATTGGCCAGTTCGAGCACACTGCTGACACTGGGTGAGCTCAACGTCTGCGGTCTGGATGAGCTATGCCGCAAGACGCGCACGCTGTCATTGAGCGGATCATGACGTTGCAATCCGCCACCGTAGCCACCAATCCAGATTTGCCCGGTCTGATCGCGCAACATGGCTCGAATCTGGTCGTGCGCGAGGCTTGAGGGAATCGCTGGATCAGGTCGTATCGTTTGTAGCAAGCGGCCACTTTGGGTATCGACAACATCGATGCCGCCTAATACACCCAGCCATAGGATGCCGGGTTTGACCTCCAGAATTGCCAGCACAGCAGGCAGGGAACTGCGGGCCGCCTCCTGATCGATGCGCGGTATCTGCGTCAGCGTGCTCGCTGCGGCGTCGATCACAAAGCTGCCACTGCGCGCCGTGCCAAAGGCAATGCGCCCATCGGCGAGCTGCACCAGCGTTTGAACCTGTTCGCCAGTTAGTGATCGGCTGCCGTCGGCACCTGCGAGGACGCGCTCGAAGATGCCGGATGCCGAGCGCCGGCTCAGCCCATTCCAACTGCCAATCCAAAGCACACCGCTGCGATCGACCAACAGCGCTGCCACATGTTCGTCTTCGGCGCTGCTATTGGGACCTAAGCGTTGTCGCAGATGTTCAATTCGATTGGTGGCAGGATTCCACGCATCGAGTCCCTCGCGCGTGCCGATATAGATGCTGCCATCGGCGGCCTGCGCAAGTGCGCGAACGGTGTTGTCGGATAGCGCGCTGCCAGCCGAGTTTTCTTCGCGATAGCGGGTAAATTTACCAGTCTTAGGATCAAAGACCGACACGCCATCGGCATTTGTCCCCACCCACAACCGGCCATCGCTGCTGCTCAACAAACAACGGATCAAATCGCCGCTGAGCGAGTGTGGATCTTTTGGATCGTTGCCAAAGTACTGATAGCGATAGCCGTCATAACGAATCAAGCCATCGGTGGTGCCGATCCAGATAAAGCCCGCCGCATCCTGTGCCAAGGCCGTAACATTGTTGTCCGGAATCGACTCGGCATCACCAACTGATTCAAAAAACGGCTCGCCAAATTCCAGCGCAAAGGCCGCAGGCATGCCGCCGAGCAGACTCAGGATGATCACGAGATATCGTAAATATGCCATCCCTAGCATCGTAGTCAGCGCCGCGCCGTGACGCCAGTGGGATTTTCGGCCGCACGTCGATCTGCGTCTTGAAAGATGCCAGCCAATAGCGGGTGGTTGAGCGCTTCCAGACATTCCAGTGACTTTGCCATGCGCTGACGGATAGGCGTGGCCAAACTAGTGTGGTGTCCCACGCTAGTTTCAACTATTTCCGTGTCTTTCGCCGCCATGCTGCATGACTCGTCGACACCAT
>Ga0209181_10002312_pt1 | contig 31537 bp, 26 predicted proteins | sample MAT05_FD_187208 | JGI IMG/M metagenome (GOLD analysis project Ga0209181, IMG submission 187208) | Freshwater microbial communities from Lake Fryxell liftoff mats and glacier meltwater in Antarctica - MAT-05 (SPAdes) (version 2) | ecosystem: Environmental > Aquatic > Freshwater > Ice > Liftoff... | reverse complement strand
GAAAACGACGCAGTTATCATTGCTGCTGGAGGTACATTGTCCGGAGTAAAGAAAAAGTTATCAATGGTTACAATCCCTCTTCCGTCTGTATCTGTATAACCAAAAATTGCAAAGCTAAAAGTTTGTCCGGCGGTAACAGGAATATTCGTCTCAGAACCAGTAGAGGTTGTAGAAACACCTAAAAATGGATTGGCATCAACAAAATAATAGAACTCCTCTGTATTGAAAACATCATTTTGAACAAATGACCAATCGAACGAAATTGAGCCACAGTCAGGAACAGTGATACTGTAAGTAACAAACTCCAATACTCCACCAGAATTATCATTATCAGAACCTAATTCAATTGAGGAAGGAGCACCGGTTGTGTCAATGTACCCATCACTTGGAGGTGTAGAACCAACTTGAAATATCCAATTCGAAGGATCATAGTTGCCACTAAATTGCGCAAAACCAGAATTGACAGAGAGACATGTTATTACCCCTAAACAAATCAGAATGGATTTGTTTAGTTGGCTGAAATAAGAACATGTTTGAAGTAAAACTCTTCTCATAAAAATTTATTTATAAAGATTTTTAGTAAAATTTTGGTTGTGGTAATGACAAACTGCCGGCATGGTCGAATGATCTACATGCAATAAAATCAAACTAAGGCAAGTAGTTGACTTTAAGGTCTTTAATGAGGCGGCTAGGGTTCGTACAATAGACATTCGTCTAAATAATTTGTTGGCAAGATAGGGTAATTTAGAGTTATTAACAAATGAAGTTAAAATTTTAGGGTTAAATTCTCATTAAGAAGGCCCCATTAAAAACGAGAATCCCTTTATCAACAATAGATACAGGAGGGTTTCATATTTTGTAGAATCCTGAATTAACTGTTAACTGTCATATAGTCAAATCTATACAGCGGGAATTCGAAAAAGCGACTAAAAGAATCTTTCCCGAATTCATATCTTATTGATTTTAAAGTAATTAATATTCATTTCAGTTTTACAAACAGCTATTACTTCTTCTTATCATTAAATGGCTGTTTTTCAATTTGGATTGATGAAAACGAAATTGAATATTTGACCCACATGAATTATTCAATTTCGAGATGCACTAAACCACCAGGCCTCATTCAACGGGCCCTCACCTATTATCTCGAACTGAATGAACATGGACTTTATATAATTTGCTTAGGAAAGGCAACGGCTCAACCCATTGCAAGGGATACTCTTTCACAAGTTGTTGCAAATGAAGCTGTGAAATTTTTTGACAAACGGTATGAAAAAGAAATTCAAAAAAATGAAGAGCAGTTACGAAAAATTGGAACCATAGAAATGGCAAAAAACAAAAACTGTTTTTATATCCCCATCGAAAAAATAGAATCATTCAGAATAAAAATTCTTCATGACAAATCGGTTCAAATAAAATTGAAAGGTTCTGTTAAAAGAACTTTTATTTGTGATCCTGCTTTTGGAAGAATTGCATCAACCATTGAATCGATAATCAACAAAAAATAAATGAACCGAACCCTAACGTTTACAGCCAGGGTGAACTCATGAGCACTTTTTTAAAAAATATTATGCGAACTAACAAAATTTATATTGGAATAATCGGTTCAATACTAGCTGCCATTTCGGATATACTGTTATTGTATCATCCGGATCTTATAAATAAATATGACAAGTATCAATTCATTTTTGAGATTCCGGAGATCAACAACACAATAGGTTGGGTGATAGGATTAATATGCATTCCCTTAATGTATATTGGATATAAAGGTGTAAAAGAGATTAGCGATGAATCCTCGAAATCATCGTTAGATAAAAATGATTGGGTCGTTGTTTTTTTAATTTCGTTTGGGCTGGTAGTTCATTCCGTTTATCGTTTTATTCCGGCATTTCATCCATTAAATAAAACACTCGTTCCAAATGAAGTAAGTACCATTAAACTCATTGAAATGCTATTTGTATCTTTCTATTTAATGTATTGTACAATAGTTACAATGCAATCATTAAAAGTGAAGAACACGTTGCTTTATGCAAATCGTTTTTTCAATCCTTTATTCTGGATGATACTCGTTGTTGTAATGATGCTGATTAACCAAAAGATAGGAGGCTACTTTGCCGTATCGTCTTTTAATATGTCGATGACATTTTATTTTATTGGCATTCTTATCAATCGCAAAAAGGTGACAAAAATCTAAAAAGCACAAATCCCAAACTCCAATATAATATGGAATTTGGGATTTGCTATTTAGAATTTGTCTTTGACTACAATTTCGCCTTGATCTCAACTTCCTCAAATGCCTCGATGATATCTCCTACCTCCATCTTCTCAAATTTCTCAATGGAAATTCCACATTCATAACCATGCGTTACTTCCTTCACATCATCTTTGAATCTCTTCAGTGCACTTACTTTACCAGTATGAACAACAATTCCGTCACGGATAATTCGAATCTTCATTGAACGTGTAATTTTTCCATCCAATACATAACATCCCGCAACCTGACCAATCTTGGTAATATTAAATACTTCACGTACTTCAATGTTACCCATTACTTTTTCCTCGTATTCAGGAGCAAGCATTCCTAACATGGCAGCTTTCACTTCATCAATTGCCTGGTAAATAATAGAGTAAGTTCTAATGTCGATCTCTTCTTTCTCTGCAATTTTCTTCGCGTTTCCTGAAGGACGAACCTGGAAACCAATAATAATTGCATCAGAAGCAGAAGCTAATAAAACATCCGATTCGGAAATTGCCCCCACTGATTTGTGGATCACATTTACCTGAATTTTTTGTGTAGACAATTTCAATAATGAATCAGATAATGCTTCAACCGATCCATCAGTATCACCTTTGATAATAATATTCAACTGTTGGAAATCACCAATCGCAATTCTTCGACCGATCTCATCCAATGTAATATGCTTCTTAGCACGCATTCCTTGTTCACGTTGAAGCTGTAAACGTTTCGCAGCAATTTCTCTTGCTTCACGTTCATCTTCCATTACGTTGAACTTATCTCCGGCTTGCGGTGCACCTGTTAATCCTAAAATCCTTACAGGACTCGAAGGACCCACAACATCAATATGCATGTCACGTTCGTTATACATCGCTTTTACTCTTCCGCTATAAGGCCCTGCTAATATAACATCCCCTTTACGTAAGGTTCCATTTTGAATAAGAACCGTACAGATATAACCTTTTCCTTTGTCAAGTTGTGCTTCAATAACCGAACCCATTGCTCTTCTATCAGGATTTGCTTTTAGTTCAAGAAACTCCGCTTGCAATAAAACTTTATCCAACAATTTATCAATGTTCAATCCCTGTTTTGCAGAAATTTCCTGACACTGGTAGGTACCACCCCATTCTTCTACTAAGAAATTCATAGCAGCTAAGGCTTCACGAATTTTCTCAGGGTTTGCTCCGGGTTTATCAATTTTATTAATGGCAAATACCATTGGAACACCAGCGGCTTTTGCGTGATTGATTGCTTCTATAGTTTGTGGCATCACACTATCATCAGCTGCAATTACAATAATTGCAACGTCGGTGATTTGAGCTCCACGAGCACGCATTGCGGTAAACGCTTCGTGACCCGGTGTATCGATGAAACATAAGTGACGTCCGTCTTCCAATGTTACATTGTATGCACCAATATGCTGTGTAATACCTCCGGCCTCACCAGCAATTACGTTTGCTTTACGAATATAATCCAGTAAGGATGTTTTACCATGGTCAACGTGACCCATTACTGTTATAACAGGAGAACGAGGTGAAAGATCTTCTTCATCATCCACTTCTTCATCTATTGATTCCTGAATTTCGGCAGAAACAAAGTTTACAGTAAATCCAAACTCTTCAGCAATAATAGAAATGGTTTCAGCATCCAAACGTTGGTTAATCGAAACAAATAAACCTAAGCTCATACATGCAGAAATTACCTCAGTAACTTTTACATCCATCATGCTCGCAAGTTCATTTGCCGAAACGAACTCGGTAACTTTAATTACCATTTTATCCTCTTCGGCACGTAACGCTTCCTCTTCTATCCTTTCACGAATATATCCACGTTTTTCTTTACGAAGTTTTACAGATTTAGATTTTCCTTTGTCACTTAAGCGTGCTAAAGTTTCTTTAATCTGTTTTTGGATATCTTCCTCAGTCACTTCAGCTTTTACCGCTTTATTTCCCGGACCTCTATTGTTATTTCCCGGGCCTTTTTTAAAGTTGCTTCCCCCACCACCTGTATTATTACCGGCAGTTCCTTTATTATAACTGAAATTTTGTGGATCAACTTTTTTAACCGGATCCTTTTTAATTCTTTGGCGCTTTTTCTTATCTCCCTCTTTCTTAATATCGTCTTTATACAAATCAGCCTGCGACTTTTGTTGAGTAACTGGTAATTCAATTTTACCAAGAATAGTAGGCCCTTCCAATTTTTTTACTTGAGCCTTAATTGTTTCTATTTCCTTCTCCTCTACTACTTCAGGTATTGGAACAATCACTTCTTCTACAACCGGCTCTTCCTCTTTTGTAGTTTTTGTTTTCTTAACCGCCGCCTCTTCTATTTCTGCAACTTTTTCCTTTGGCTCTTCCTCTACCTTTTTCGTTTTCTTTTTCTCTACCAATTCCATTTTGCCAACCACCTTTAACTCAGGAGCATCAACCTTTCCTTTAATAACTTCTTCAACCTTTTCAGGTTCCTTTGTTTTTAAAGACGCATCTTTGATAAGCATGTCCTCCTTCGCATCGTCTGGGTCAATATACTTGTCGCTCTTTAGCTTATCATCCAAATTAACCGAAACCTTACCAGTAATGCCTATATTTACATTCTTGATTTTTTCTTTTTCTAATTTTTCTGATTGAAATTCTTTAAGAAGAAGGTCATATTGAATATCATCTATTTTTGTATTTGGATTAGACTCAATAGCCTGCCCATGAGTTTCCAGGAATTCCACAATATTATGAATCCCAACGTTTAACTCTTTGGCAACTTTACTTAATCTTAAAGTCTTTGTGTCTGACATATTTTTTTCCTCTCTCGTTTCTTTTTTTTAATTCAACCAAGTACTCATTTTTACGAACGTACGTACCAATGATTTTCTTGGTCGCAGGTTCGTCCCTTTTCGTACTTCACTGATTATTCTTCTTCAAATTCTGCCTTCAGAATATCGAAAACATGATCAATAGTTTCTTCTTCCAAATCAGTTCTTTTTACAAGATCCTCTTTTGTAAGTTCCAGAACTGATTTAGCAGTATCACAACCAATCGCTTTTAATTCATCGATAACCCATCCTTCAATTTCATCACGGAAATCATCCAATGCAACGTCTTCGCTATCATTAATAACATCTTCACGGTACACTTCAATCTCATAACCGGTAAGTCTGCCTGCCAATTTAATGTTCAAACCACCTTTACCAATTGCTAATGAAACCTGATCAGCTTTTAAATAAACATTCGCGGTATGCTTGTCATCATCCAATTTTATATTGGTAATTTTAGCAGGATTCAATGCACGTTGAATAAATAACGCATTGTTATTTGTAAAGTTGATAACGTCAATATTTTCATTTCTCAACTCTCTTACAATACCATGTATACGTGAACCTTTCATACCAACACAAGCTCCTACGGGATCAATTCTATCATCGTAAGACTCAACAGCCACTTTAGCTCTTTCTCCCGGTTGACGAACAATTTTCTTAATGGTAATAATTCCGTCGAAAATTTCAGGAACTTCTTGTTCAAATAATTTCTCAAGGAAAATTGGAGAAGTTCTTGAAAGCGTAATTACCAAGCTGCTATTTTTTCTATCAGCACTTAAAACAACTGCACGTAAAGTATCTCCTTTTTTGTAGAAGTCAGATGGAATCATTTCTTGTTTTGGAAGAACTAATTCATTTCCATCATCATCCAATACAAGAATTTCTTTTCTCCATACCTGATAAACTTCTCCGGTAATGATTTCACCAACCTTATCCTGATATTTTTTAAATACATTATCCTTTTCAAGATCATTAATCTTCGCGATCAGATTCTGACGCATAGCTTGTACTGATCTTCTTCCAAAGTCTTCCAATTTATAAGCATCAGTAATCTCTTCCCCAATTTCAAAATCAGGTTCAACTTTATGGGCTTCTTTTAATGCAATATGTTTGTTGGCATCATAGTCGAAACTATCCTCTGCAAATTCGTCATCAACGATTTCACGGTTACGCCAGATCTCTAAGTCTCCTTTATCAACGTTAAGGATAATATCGAAGTTATCTGCATCTCCATACTTCTTAATGATCATATTTCGAATCACTTCTTCAAGGATATTCAACAGAGTAACTCTGTCAATATTTTTCACCTCTTTAAATTCTGAAAACGATTCTATCAGATGCGCTGTGTCCATAATCTCACTTTTTAATTTAAATAATAATTAGTTTTTTAGTCTCTTTAATATCTTTCAAATTCACAGAAACCAGTTGATCACTCAAGGTAGGTTTCAATGATTTATTTTTCGGGTTTCTCTTTGTATATAAGTTGAGAACAATTTCATTTTCATTCGCCTGGTCAATTTTGCCTTCCAATTTATTTCCTTCAACCGTTAATACCTCTACGGATTTTCCAACATTTTTCAGATATTGATTTTGATGTCTGAAAGGTTTATCCAAACCCGGTGATGAAACAGTCATTTCATAACTATCAGCAGCCTCGCCTAATTCACCTCTTAAAAAACGGGCAATTTCTGTACACTGTCCAACAGAAATATTTTCCATACCATCGGCATAAACAGTAATTACATGATCAGCAGAAACGTTCAATTCAACCAGAAAAAGATTGAGTTCTTCCAGTTTTGCTGATAACAATGTTTCTATATTTTGCTTATCCATTTCCTAATAAAAAAGGGGCTACTGCCCCCTTCCTTCATTTTCTATTTCGGTACAAATATAGCAGAAATGCCCATATTATGCAAATTGGCGGTTTTTTGGGGTTGCCGTTTGGCTGCGTTTGCCCGTCTTTCGCTTTAGTTTAACCACCCAAAGCCAGCCGCAGAGGGGCAAATCAAAAAAAAACGGCTAAAATGAGCCGCTTTCAAGCACTCATAAAATGAGTACTCTATTTTTTCAGAATTATAATCTTTTCGTTTTGAACGTGACCTTGATTCTCTACTGTAATGAAATACAATCCACCACCAATTGATGGGTCAAGAGAAACAGGCTGGATAGTTTTACCGGAAATAATGGTATTAAAAATAGTTTTACCCGCTTGATCTCTAATGGTTAAGATATTATCTCCATCGCCGAAGGTTTGAACGTTAACTACGTCAGAAACAGGATTTGGATAGAACCCAAAAACATGACCAGTTGCGCTACCCTGCTCACGATTAACCACAATCGTGCTAAATGTTTTAGTTTCTCCGTTATAATCCGTTTGAGACAATCTATAATAAGTTATCTTAAAAGGAACGGGGTCTATCATTGTATAGTTATTAAGAATATTGGAATTGCCAGCACCTTCATGTCTTCCTAACACGGACCATGAAATGGCATCCTCACTCTTTTCAATAGTAAAATAGCTATTGTTTATTTCGGTTGCAGTGGTCCAATACACCATGTTATTATCAGCCTGCGCCTTGCCATCAAAGTTCTGTAATACTATTGGCAAAGGAGTACAATCTAACGAAGCTCCTCCTGTTAATGTAAAGGTAAGCGTAAAGGGTGATCCTGAAGCCGTAAAGTTATCGATGCACATTGCATATATTTGACCAGCCACTACCACCAAAGGTGCTACTAATCCATTGATCCCGGCTGGAGGTCCACCAAACGGCCCAGACCCTTCACTAAGGTCTGTATTACCTGCGACAAGTCCCGTTGCTGGTGGCATAAGCGCTCCATCAGCATACGAACAACGAATAGGTGGCAGACCTGTATATAGCGGACAGGGTACATCAGTTAAACTTGGCCCCCAAATAGCAAAATCATAATCATCAATACCATTTGTAGGATTAATTACGAATGCAATTGTACCACTGGCAGAAGGTGAAAAATAGTACCAGGAGGATTGATGCTCTCCTGTAGCTAAACAACCTTGCCAAGGGGGCGTATTGGCTGAAACTAAAGTATTCCCAAATTCTAATTCATCAATCGTTCCAACTCCACTGCTATTTCCAGCGAAAGCTGAATTCGAGCATATTGTAATTCCTTGTCCACCGCCACAATCACGAGGGGTTGCCGTTGGAGCAGGTCCCGGAGCACCTACACAAGATACATTCGCAGACCATCCAGTACCAGTGGTAAGTCCGTTTGAAAAGAATCTAAAAGATAAACAGCCTGAAGGGCTGCTGGAAGTTATAGTTCCGGGACTGGTAGCACCAGAATAGATTCCTATTACCGCATCAGCAGAGGTGTTACCATTAAAAATCACCAAATAGTCAACATTATTTTGCGTCGCAAATGCGGTAAAATTTAGACTAACAAATTGCCCTGGTACTGTAGGGCAAATAGTAAAAAATGAATTTTGGTTATTTGAATAATTACCTCCACCACCATCGTCTGTAAAGGTTCCTCCACACTGATTTATTGAACCAGAGCCCACTCCTGAAGGCATTGGAGTAGCCTGCGAGTACAATCTATTAGCAAAACCTATGATTCCGCAAATAGAAATAATTAAGTATATCTTTTTCATAGTCTTGATTGTGTTAAAGGTTATTCACCAATGTTATATTCAATTTTGGCAAGATGTATTGGCAATTTGTAATCCATCTTATTAATTGGGGTTAAAGTAAGTTTAAATCCCCCTTTTTCATTAACAAATATTCGATAATCATCTTTCTTTCTCAAATGCTCAAACTTTCCAACATTAAAGTTCGCTGGGTCAACCGTAATACACTCAAAACAATCAATGATTTCTATTAAATAACTTTGAGTGTAATAATATTCCAAGGCTTTAAGAAATTCTGGATCTTGAGCTTTGATTTCGTCAAGTTGATCTGCTGTATAATCATTTAGTAAACGGGGGTCGTAGTTTTGATTATCAGTTGTACTTTGATTATTAGTTGTAATAGTGGTTTGAGCTGATACAACAGAACTTACAAAACACCAAATAACAACTAAAACACTCATTGTTAGATTAGTTTTTCTTTTCATAGATTTTATTTTTAAATAATTTGTTAATAAATTATTGAGAAATAATACATTAACGATTTGTTTAATAGACGTAAAAATAGCAATAATGGTTGCAAAAACAATGCAAGCTGAATTTAGTTGAAGAATTTAACGATTAATTTGCCAAAAAAATCTTCTGAAACCCAGTAATATCTGGCAACTCCTCGTTTAATACTTTTTTAGCTACATCTATAATCATGCTTAGAAAGCCAAGATATTTTAATTAGATTTTAAGAAGAAATTCCAACATCCAAAACAAGAGTCAAGAATAATCTATCATTTTAATTATCAATATCTTACCATCAAGGGTGTGTGATCCCGAGAGTAAAGAGTAAGGTTTTGAAGGTTAAGGAATCACCTTCATCTCCTCCGCCTGAATAACCTCATAAGTGGTAGCATTATAAACAAACGCCACTACATATAAGTTATTTACGTCCCATGCTCCGGTATTAATTTTTATAGAGAATCCATCAATAAACTGTTCGTTATCTAGAATAGAAGCATTACTGCTTACTACTGTACCCCATGTGCCGTTTAACGATCCTCTTAAAACGTGTTCATGTATATAATCTTCTAATTCCGATGGACTCTCATTATAATCCTTCTGCCAGTTCTCTATATCGTTTTCAATTAAAAACAAACAAATTTTATAGTTCGCATTTAAATCCATTAATGCCTCTACAAAATAATAAGTACATAAATTACTATCCGACGCTGTCCAATAATGATACAATTGAATATCCATTTGTTGAGGCAAAGCAAGTTCAGCAGCAACTTTAGCGGGCCATTGTGTATGTCCAACAACCGCACTACCTCCACCATAATTTTTTCTGTTTACGTAACCGTTTGGAAGAGATCCCGAAGTTGATAAAAATGTAAGACCATCTAGTTCGGTAGCAACCGGAGTTCTAAAATCATAAACGAATTTTAGTTCAGGATTAGTTACAGTATCCGAACTATAAACCTCCGTAAAGGTTCCCGATAAACTTGAATGAAGTCCAATAGCAATCACCTGCCCCGGATATGCCAATCTTAACTGAGCAATTGTTTCAGCAGCACGAGGACAATTTCCACAACGATGCCCGGTCATATCTTCAATCAATACTTTTTTTACCGGACTTGTTCTTGGCGTAAAAGTGGGAACAGGTTGATTACAACCATTGGGACCTTGGTATACATAAGGAGGATCAATAAAATCACAACCAGAAAAAACCAACATCAGCCCGATGCTTATAGCTATAACAAGTTTATTTTTCATTCTCTATATTCTTAATATTCAAATTTACTAAAAACTACTCATAATTGAAAGGGTAAATCCATTGGATGCGGGAACAGTTCTGCAAACTCCTCCAACACAAATAATTCCGGCTCTTTGTCTTCCATATCCAAACGTAATTCTGGTTGAACCATTGTTATAACCCACCAAACCAGTTATATAATGAATTTGATACTCCTCTGTAGGATTACCCACATTCCATTGATCCATTACCGAAGCAAAGAAATGTGGAGAGAAACTATATTCCAACAAACCCATTACCCAACTTCCATTAGTTCTATCGTCAAGATGTTCCAATTCCTGTTTTGTTATCAAGGTCTGCATTTCCAATCGAATCGTATGCTTAGGTAAGAACTTATACTGAACATCTGCCACAATAATCCCTGCATGAATTTCACGTGGGCTCGATCCAAAACCTTGAACAAGATTTTTATCAAGGTATAAATACATTCCCATCAAATTCAGTTTTACTTTTTTACTTATTTTTTGACTGATCTCGATATTCGCATCCATATATAATCTGCGACCAAATCCAAAAACATCGGTACGATATCCGTAAAGATCTCCAGTTAAATTTGTATCCAAAGCATTAACCATACTAAAGTTGATATTTACTTGTGTTGGATATTTATGTGCTAACCATTTCGGGGTTGTGAAATTTATATCTGCCTGCAAACCTAATTCTCCATTTGTTTGTACTGCATAAGGATAAACACTCGCTGCCAAAGCATACGTATGCTGTTTGTTTAACATGGGAATAAAATTCATCAACAACGGTTGTCCGGTTGCATTTCTATCCGAGCGAAAATCGAAATTTTCAATACGTTTTGCCTGCACTGTTATACCTAAACCTTTTTGAACATAGGAAGCAGAAAAATAAAATGCAGATCCGGGTTTATATATATAATTATTTGTTCTGTTCGGATCGTTGATCTTGTACGCCAATTCTGCATTCATTGAAAATCTTCCTACACCAAAATTTATTCTACCCGACCAAGCTCCAACATTTAAAGGGAGATTTAAAATTTGATTTGGATTAAGTGGATTTATAATATCCTCGTTGTCCTGATATTTGGAAACAAAACTTCCACCAATCATTAATTTAATTTTTTTTTCACCGAGTTTTGGAAACAAGTCTCCGAAATTTATATCAGTATTAAATCCTTTTACCAATCCTGCTCCCCATGTCCAAAAAAATCTTTGTTTCCCAACTAATCCTGTTAGAGTAATTCCTTTTATAGGTGTATATTTTGCTCTAAATCCATCAATAAAATTATCGAATCCCAGGGATCTTTCTTCGTATGCACGCAGAACTAATCCGTTTCCAAATTGCTCATAAAATGTTCCAGCAGTAACTTCCAATCCACCTAATTTATAACTGGCATATCTAAACGGAACTCCTTGACCCTCATAACGGGTATCAAAACCTAAAAGAGGTTTTGGCAAATACGCTTCATATCTTAAACCTGCAGAAAAATTACCATTGGTATAAACGAGATTTAGAAATCCGTTTGCCCTGAATTTCTCCGGAACAACCGGTGCACCAATTAATGCATCGTTTAAGTAATATTGGGCATCTAACCCAAAATTTCCGTGAATTTGTCCCCAGTTAACCTCTTTGGTTCCGTCGGTAACCTTCTTATCCCTTTTGTCCTTTATTTTAGAACTGTCGGTATCGTTAGTTTGGGCACTCAATAAAGTGGAAAAGGCCACTATAAAAGTGGCCAATAAAATTTTCTTCATAACTTAACTGCTGCTCTTGTTCTCAAAAAAAACTAGTTATTTATTTTCTCACCCTTACTCACTTTCTTGGTAAGCTCTAATAATTCATCTTCATCACCCGGGTTATAAGAATTATGTTGCCATACAATATTCCCTTGCCCATCAATTAAAAAGGTATGGGGCACCGTATTTACACTCATTGCTCTTTTAAAATCTCCGTTTGGATCACAATATACTTCATAGTCCCATGCCCTACCCTGAACAAATGGTTCCACTTTGGCTACGTTTCGGGCATCATCAATTGAGATGGCAATTACTTTTACTCCTGTTTCCTCCTGCCAGTCGGCATAATTTTCGGCAATCGCTGTTAATTCGGCAATACATGGCTTACACCAGGTTGCCCAGAAACTAATAATAATAGGCTTCCCATTATTTTGAATCAGACTGGTATTAAAGGTTGCTCCTTTGATATCCTGAATGTTAACTGCTGGCAAATTGTTTTGGCCAATTGCTCCTATTAATAGGGCACTGAAGGTCGAAACGAAAACAATTATCTTTTTCATGTTAAATCTTAAATTATTCGTTACAATGTTAATAAATGTTCCTTTAAATGCCTTATACAAAGGTGCATTAACCTTTTAACATAGCAATAGCATATCTTGTGCCAATTCTTGTATTTTATGGTAAAACGGATGATTAATCACGTTAAGCCGTTCAAACAGATGATTAATCAGTTAAATTTGTTCTAATACATTTAAAAAGAGGGTGTATTTGTAATAACGGAAAAGAATAAATATATGAAGAAAATCTACCTTATTTTATTAGTTGCAGTTACTGGAATAACTTATTCGCAAAGTATATTGCTTTCAACACCAACAACTGTAACTAACGGACTAATATCTCCAGCACTAAGTACAATTGTAAATGGTGATACTATTACTTATTGTGTATCGGATTTGATAACCACTTTTGAAGATGGTAAAGTATTAGTAATTAATAATACCGTTTCGACTATGGATATTAAAGTAAAAAGATTTGGTACCCAATATTCATGTTTTAATTCAAATCAATTTTGCTGGACCATTTGTTATGCTTCTGCAACAAGTATTTCGCCTGACGGAATCTCAATAACTGCAGGCGATTCAACCACTGCTTTTCATGGATGGATGACACCTGACGAAAGTGAAGGATGTTGTTTTATGAAATACAGATTTTTCAATGCAAATGATACGACTCAATTTGCTGATGTAACTATTAAATATTGTTTTTCATCGAGTTGTGCTTCTCCAACTTTAGGGACAGCAGAGCCTGCAAAAACAAACTTACTTGCTTTATATCCTAATCCGGCTTCTGATGTTTTAACTGCAGAATTTGGTCCAATAGAAAATACAGGTTTGATCTCTTTAACTGATATTACAGGTAGAGTAGTAAAAACAATTTATCTGGGTGATCAGGCCAGTAAGCAAGTGATTAGTCTTGAAGGATTGAAAGACGGAGTATATATCTATACTTTGCATAACAATGGAAAAACCATTTCAACTAAAAAAGTAATCGTTAGAAAATAAATCAATAATCCACTAATTTAAATTAATATCTATGAAGCGTACACTAATACTAGCCGGACTTCTTGTCACAGGTATAGCAGTAAATGCCCAAGTACAAAGAAATGTACTTGCAGAAGCATTTTCGAATGCAAGCTGTGGACCATGTGCCTCACAAAATCCAGGATACAATGCTTTACTTGGAACCAATACCACTAAAGTTATTGCCGTAAAATACCAGTGGTATTTCCCGGGATTTGATCCTATGAATGCTCAAAATCCTACTGAGCCAAATGCAAGGATTAGTTATTATGGTCAATCAGGAGTTCCATGCGGTGTTCTTGATGGTACTTTATTTGCGGGCCCAAGTTATGTAGGTGCATTGGCAAATCTTGATCAGGGTGAAATTGATGCAAGATATGGTGTTACATCACCGTTTGCTATTACAGTTAATCCATCGTTAACCGCTGGAAAAGATTCTGTAACAGTTACTGTTGATGTGAATACTCCTGCCAGTTATACCAATGCAAACCTGAAACTACATGTGCTATTAGTTGAAAAACAAATTTCATTTGCTACTGCACCTGGATCAAACGGAGAAACTGTTTTTCACCATGTAATGAGAAAAATGTTAACCGGTTCTGCTGGATTTGATATTCAAAGCTCATGGGCAATGGCAGAAACTCAAAGCTATACTTTTACTATTCCAATGCCGAGTTATATTTATGATGCAACTCAATTAGAAGTAGTAGCATTTGTTCAAAATAACACTACTAAAGAAGTTCATCAAGCAGAATCAGCTGACTTTAGTCCTCTTATTACTGACTACGCAACTACTACAGCTGCTGCAGGAATTAACGGACTTAATTGCGGAACATCATTGTCTGGTTTAACCACCACTTTTGAAAATATTGGTAGTACAACCATTACTCAGGCAACTATTAACTATCAGGTTGATGTTGGAACAATTATGACAATTCCATACTCTGGAAGTTTAGCAGTTCAGGCATCTACCATTATTAGTATTCCAATGATCTCTGGTTTAACTTCAGGTGCACATACAATTAATACATGGGTAACTGATTTAAATGGTGTAGCAGGAATCGGATTGATGGGATTAAATTCAAAATCATTCAGCATCTCTGCAGGTGTGGGTACAGTTGCTCCGTTAACTGAAAATTTCGTTAGTTCTTCATTCCCATATACTGAATGGTATCTTGATAATCCGGATGCATCATTTACATGGGCTCGTGATAATGCACATACTGGAAGTATGATGTTTGACAACTATTCTTACGCTGCTGGTAAATTAAGTAACTTCATCGTTGAGCCTGTTGATCTAACAACACTAACTAACCCGGTTATGACATTTGATGTTGCATACCAACAGTACGATGCAGAAAATGATAGATTACAAATCTATGTTTCTACAAACTGTGGTTCTACATGGTCAACCCCGGTATTCAACGAAGCTGGTTCAACTTTAGCTACAGGTAATGCTGCTTCACATACTGAGCTTACAAATCCTGGTGCAGCTATGTGGCATCCAAAATCAGTTGATCTTTCTGCTTATGGAACAAACAGTGTTGTTTACATTAAATTTAAAGCGACAAGTGCTTATGGAAACAATTTGTTTGTAGATAACATTAACATCGCTAGTTCAACAGCAGGGATAGAAGATAACGGACAAAATGCTGTGAACGTTTATCCAAATCCTACAACTGATTTCGTAAACATTACATTTAACAATGCTGAAAATGTAACGGTTACTTTAATCAATTCTGTTGGTCAAACTGTGAAAATCTTTAACAATGTAAATTCAAACACTATTTTAAGTCTTGAAGACCTTGCAAGTGGAGTTTATATTTTAAATGCTGACATTAACGGTCAACGTTTCACTAAACAAGTGATTAAAAACTAATTATCTTTTTTAATATAAGTTTAAAGCCGACTCAAATGAGTCGGCTTTTTTTATTGATTTGGGTAAACCATAAATCAATTATTGATATTAAAATCGTAAGTTTGAAATAGATAGAAAAAATGAGCAGGATTTATAAACTTGTTCTACTGCTACTCTTTTCAACCGCTCAAATTCATGCGCAGTTAATTACCAGTGGAGGATTAACACCTACACAACTTGTGCAAGATGTTTTGGTTGGACAGGGAATTCAATTAATTTCTGTAGCAAGTCAAGGGGATACAAATGCTTTTGGTTTTTTCGAAAGTGCCAATACAAACCTTGGCTTAGAGCGTGGGGTAATTTTAACCACGGGAACTATTTCAGGTCCTGATGGACCCTGTGGTCCCAATAATGCACCTAATGCCGGAATGGACAACGGAACACCTAGGTTTGCATCATTGGATTTAATTACTGCTCCAATGCTAAACTATAATGCAACAATTTTGGAACTAACTTTTGTCCCAACCGGAGATTCTATATTCATTGAATATGTTTTTGCTTCGGAGGAGTACCCTGCATATATAGGATCTGAGTTTTCTGACATTATCGCCATTATGCTCACTGGACCAAATCCAGCAGGAGGGTTCTATGATAACTATAATATTGCAAATACTCCCGGAACTTCCGACCCTGTCAATTTTGATATGCCTCCTTTTTTTATTGTGAACAATTCAATTCCCTCTCCTGGAATTACAATTCAATACGATGGCTTTACAATTCCATTTCTAGCAAAAGCTGGAGTAATGAACGACAGCGCGTACATAATTAGAATTGCCGTTTCGGATATTGGTGACGGGATATACTTCGAAAGGGAAATTTACGAAGAAGATTGTTGTACAATAAGAATTAATTATTTCTTCTTTTAAATTTTTCTGTAACCCAAATATCGTAATTAAAAATACGGTTTTGGTTATGCACATTCTCCTTTAAATATTCTTCTGCCATTGCTTTTAGTTTTTTATTGGAACGATAGCCAGGTTCGTAAAACATCAATTTGGATAATGTAAGCAAGTCCTTATCCGTACCATCATAATCCTTCCATTCGGTTTTAAAGGATTTCTCGACCTGTTTTAAGCGATACTCGAAATTATCTGCCTCCTCCAATTCGTAACGGGTAAGCAGTTCCAAAATGGCTAACTGAGCTTTCATGTGCATGTCCGTATTCTCAAAAAACTCATTTCGGTAAATAGTTTGCAAAGTTTTTACTACCAATTTAAATTTCTTCTGAACGAAATATATAAAAGCCAAATTCGCGTAGTTGATTACATTATGATAAGCATCCACCAAGAATGCCTTGGAACTTACTACCTTTTGCAAAAGATCCGCCGCCTTATCAAGGTCAATGGCAGCATAGGCGTTTATCTGGAGCTGATATACAAAATAGATGTACTTATCATGAAGCATTCCATTATATTCTTTCAAAGCCTCTTCTATTGATTTGCTTTTCTGAATTGCTTCGTCATACTTATGTTGCATCAACAATGCATTTCCCCAATAAACCAACTGCTCTGTTTTTATATCATGTGTTTGTTTGTTAAACAACCCTGATTTGGTAAAATCTTTGAATGTTAGTTCCAAATATTTTTCCAGTTCCTCATATTTCTTCTGTTGCACCAGAATCTGACTAATGGTTTTGTAGAATTTTATTTTGAATTGTAATGATTTAAATATATCCTCATCCCCCGCGAAGTTCCCAAGCGCCGATTCAATCTCCTTGGTAACATTCAATTTATCCGACATATTTTGAGTAACTCGAAGACGATAAGAAATGAGTGATAAAATTTCATCAATAGTTTTAATATTTGAAAGCATTTGCTCATTCACTCTTCTTTTCTTTAAATAAACCTCTGGATCAATTACCAAAAGATCTTTTGTGAAAACAATAAACTCGTTGTAAATAATATCAAGAAAATAATATTGCTCTTTAGCTCCCGCAAATTTTTCTGCTTTTTTTAAATGATGTAAGGCTAAATTGAATTGTCTTTTTTCTTTAAAGATTTGAAACAACATTAAATGTCTTTCAGCAATAAAACTATCATCCCCTTCGGCTGAAGAAATATCAATCAACAATTCATCGATTAAATGCACGAGCCTAGATTTTAAACGATACAGTGCATTTAAAGCATTGGATTCTTTTCCATAAATAATTCTTGCGATCTTTTCATCATCGGGATCACCTTTTCTGTATGCCTTTAAAAGCAATGAAAGTTTGGAATCGGGCTCGTTGATCCGGCGTTGGATATGCCCAATGGTCTTACTATCCAGAGTATTTACTAGCTCAAGAAGGATATTCATATCGTAAGAATATAACTTATTAAATATCTATTTTACAGATATATACAAATATAATTAAAAGATTTGAGATTGTAAGTATTTTACAAAATCGTCTTTTAATCAGGAAGTTAGGTACGTAAATTTGATCATCATTAATTTGAAAGACCATGAACCGAACCCTAACATTTACAGTTAGGGTGAGCTCACGAAACAAACTTAAAAACAAACAATTATGAGTAAAACAACAATTACAAAACTAATCACCGGAACAATTTTATTCTTTCTGGTAGTTTGTGCAAGCACAAACAAAGGATACTCGCAGTTCTTAGGACTGTATAGCTACATTTATGAAAATGACAGCACAACCAATGGCAATATTTGTCTAAATGATACACTAACCGGATACATCGGTTGGAGTCATACAGGCTCATATATTCCCGGGGACAACGTTGATTTTTTGGTTGATTGGGGCGACGGAGTTGTAGATCCGTATACAAACACTCCTATTTTAGACGCCGGTGGATATGGAGTTATAGATTCCTCAATCATTCTTTCACATACTTACACTTTGTCTGGGAGTTATTCGGTGATAATTTCTTCCTTGGATAATTATTCAAATGCAGATGCAGACACTTTTTATTTTACTGCAAGTAATTTATGCGGCGACATACAAATAGGAACATACTTAGACAATGGAGATGGTTTATGGGGAAGCGGAGATATTTTGTTGCCCGCGGTAGATCTTTTACTTACATCAAGCGGACCTTCTTACTATACAACAACAAATTCATGGGGTTGGAATTACATGACCAATATTGATATTACGGCTTCTCCTTATGTACTTGAAGTTGATCCATTCTGGTTGAGTGCAACAGGAATGACAACAGTACAACCTGTAAGCACCAATTACAATATTCCAACTGTTTCGGGGGCTACACCAGGTTTCTATTTTTTACTTGACTGTGGATCATCTACCTATTTTGATGCAGCCATTGACGGATGGGGATGGGGATTTAGAGCAGGAATGAGTACAGGTTACACATACTTGTCGATCCACAATACTTCTTGTAATGCAGGGCCCGCATCAACTGATATTTCTTTAGATTTCGATCCAATGTTAACTGTATATTCTTCCTCCCTTCCAGGTGGAACAATTACGTCAGGAAATATTTCATGGAGCGGTACTTCAATACCATTCGGATGGTCAACTGTTTTAGTTTACTTCACTGTTCCTCCAGGAACTCCAGCGCTAACTCCATTGGCATTTCAGGCTGACATCACTCCTACTTCAGCAACTGATCTTTATCCTTCCAACAACACAGCAATCTTTCATTCGGAAGTTAGAAACTCATGGGATCCTAATGATAAATCAACGAATGTTGAACATTTCATCGATGTAAATACACAAGAAGATATTCAATATACAGTTAGATTCCAGAATATGGGAAATGACGATGCCTTTGATATTCATATTGTTGATACCATTAGTGCTCTTCTTGATCTTTCAACATTCAAAGTATTGTCGCAAAGTCATGATGGAAGTTATAGCATCAATCCAACTACCAGAGAAGTGATTTTCACTTTCCCTAACATTAACTTAGTTCCACAAAGTGTAGATGAATTATTGAGCCAGGGTTTTATTACTTATACAATTAAAGAAAATGCGGGATTGGCTTTGAATAGCGACATTCATAACACAGCACATATTTTCTTTGATGGAAACGCTGCGGTTGTTACCAATACAACATCAAATGTGAACATAGCGAATGTAGGTATTGAAGAATCACCGTTGAATGCAGTAACAGTTTATCCTATACCCGCAAATACGTATGTTCAAATTTCAGGAATCAATCCACAGGATATTACAAGTTTAAAAATTTATGACTTGAATGGGAAAGTTGTTCAGATAATTAATCAAACAGTTACGAGTTCATATGTTCAGGTAAGTGAAATTCCAAACGGATTCTATTTATTGGAAATCTATTCAGGAATGAATTCAATTGTGAGAAAAATATGTATACAACATTAAAAATCATTCATTAACTTTACGAAGAACCACTTAAGTGGTTCTTCGTTTTGTATTTTAAAAAAATGCATATGGTAAGAAAATATCTGTTGATAATCGGTTGTGTACTCGGGCTGTTTACATCTAAAACCTATTCACAGGCTACTACAATTTTGTATATTGATTCGGTAAGCATTTTAACTCCTGCATTGTTTGGTGGAACTACGGATATTGGCGTGCAGGTAAGAGTATTGAATGGGTTTGTGGGAGATACTTTAGTGGGAGATATTTATTACTATTATCAAACTGATACCATGGATTCATTAGGAATTCCTCCTCAACCCATTGATCAGGATTTCGTATCTGAAACTGTAGCAGATCCTTTTTGGGATACCATCCATGTTCCCATCAATCCAATTGAAATGAAAACGGGACCTCTCAATTTAATTGTTGTTTGGCCCGCTATGATACATCCTGCAGTTTTGGATACTGATAGTGTCGCGTTTTATTTACCAGTGGAAGGTTATATAGGTTTGGAACCACTCCCAAAAATTGAATCAAATATCCTTTACCCCTGCCCCGCAATGCAGTACTTGTATATACGACCAGAGTCTGCACAAGAAATAACTGAGATGATAATTGCGAATATGCAGGGCCAGATGATAAAAATAATTCCTGGGTCAAATCTGGCTAATGGCATGATCAATATTGATGAACTAAATACAGGATTTTATATGGTCACTCTTCGGTATAAAAACGGATCATCTTTCCATCAAAAGATCCTGAAGGAGTAAATTATATTTGTGAGAAACGATAAATTCTTTGGGATTTAAGAATCCAGTGGTATCCTGGCTGTATCCTCCTCCTATTTCCATATTTACATCATGTCGCATTTCGAAATGCAAATGTGCAGGATAAATATTATGAGCTGTACCAATCGTTCCAATAGGAGTTCCGATTTTTACAAAGGTATCTGCTTTTACAAAGACCTGATCAAAATGCGCATATAAGCTTTCAACTTCTTCCCAGTTATCCTTTAAAGGAAGCTGATGCAAGATGCGAATTACATTTCCCCAACCTCCACGAATATCTTCTGCAAACTTTACATAACCGCTGGCACATGCATAAACGGTATCACCCAAATCATTATTTCCACCGCCATTTCCATTCCAATCTTCTCCTAAATGGGTATTGCGCATAAACCCTTGTGCATTGTAATAATTTTTACCTGGAGGATTTTCAACGGGATTGCGAAATTTAGTGGCTACGTAATTTGTATCGTAAACAAATTTTTGATTAAAATCATTCTGTGTGGTATCATTTGCTTGAACAGTTTTATTTACTGTTCCACAAGAAAATAATTCCAATAAGGAAATGATAATTGTGAATTTCATTACACTCCGAATTGTAATTCGCTTAAGTGGCGATAAATTCCATGAACATTTTGAACCAATTCCTGATGGGTTCCCATTTCAATAATCTCTCCTTTTTGTAATACAACAATTTTATCTGCATTTTTAATGGTCGATAAACGATGTGCAATTACGATAGAAGTTCTGCCTACCATTAATTTATCTAAAGCTTCCTGCACTAATCTTTCGCTTTCGCTATCTAAACTGCTTGTTGCCTCATCCAAAATTAAGATAGATGGATTTTTCAATACTGCTCTTGCAATGGCAATTCGTTGACGCTGTCCACCCGAAAGTTGAATTCCTCTATCACCTACTATGGTATCAAATTTCTCAGGGAATTCCATAACGAAATTATATGCATTCGCCTGTTTGGCTGCTTCAATCATTTCTTCCTCAGTAGCTGAGGGCTTTCCGTAAAGAATATTTTCACGAATACTTCCACCGAACAATAAAACATCTTGAGGTACAATGGCCATTTGATCACGAAGTTCCGTTAATTCATAAGAAGTGGAGGGTTTTCCATCAATTAAATATTCTCCGCTATCAGGTTCATAAAAACGAAGTGCCAATGATGCCAAAGTAGATTTTCCGCTACCACTGCTTCCAACTACAGCAACCGTTTCTCCGGCTTTTGCGCTAAAGGTTACATTTCGCAAAACCACAATGTCGTTACGAGAAGGATAGGTGAATTGAATATTTTTAAATTCTAGATCTCCTTTTACACGTGTAGCATGTTCGTTTGTTTTATAATTAAGATCTAATTTCTCTTGTTCCTCATCAATGATTTCAAAAACTCGATCGGTTGCACCTAATGCTCTTTGTATGGAAGCTAATTGCTCAGGTAATCCGCCCAATGAACCTGCAACAAATAAAGAAAGCATCATGAACTGACCAAACTCAGTGGCTGAAATTTTATTATCCAACTTTAACTGCAGCATTTGATAAAGAATAAAAAATATAGACCCAAAGACACAGGTTACGATGAAGGCAAAAAAACCACCACGCATGACTCCATATTTAATTCCGAATTTTTTTATTTCGTTGGTAATTCTCTCGTATCTGTTAATCTCGAATTTTTCGTTCACAAATGATTTTACGCTGGCAATTCCGGTTAATGCCTCTAATACAATTACATTGGATTCCGCAATTTTTGCCTGATAGCTTTTAGAGTACTTTCTTATTTTACGACCATACAACATGGTTATAATGGCTATAGGAGGAATTACAATTAAAAACCATTTCGCTATATCCCATGAGGTAATTGTCATTAAAACAATTAATCCACCTCCACCCACAATAACCTGACGAACCACTTCGGCAATATTAACTGTAAATGCTTCGGAAATTACATTGATATCACCTGAAACGCGACTACTTAATTCAGCCACTTTATTTTTTGAATAAAAACTCATGGGCATTTGAACCAACTTTCCAAAAAGATCAAGACGAAGTCCTTTTAGTATTTTTTCGGTGATACGTGAAAACATATATACCCTTCCGAATGAGAAAAAACCTTGTGCAACTAATAATATTAATAAGGAGAGGCCAGCATTGGTAATTTCTATTCTTAATTGTTGAACGGGAGTTTGTGTTTCACCAAAAAATCCGAACATTTTACCGGCCACTACCGGAAATAACAATCCAACTCCAGCGGTGCCTAAAAGAAAAATAAGCCCGGCGAAAAACAGCCACTTATTATCTGTTACATATTTAAATAACCGAAAAGATTTTTTGAAATTCGCTCTTGAAAATTTTGCTTTTGGAAGGTCATCCGTTGCACTTCCTTTGCCCCTACCTCTACCAGCCATTGATTTTTAATTGAGGCATAAAGGTAATAAGAAGACTTCATAACATCCTTTATACATGGTGGCCTTAAATATTAAAAAGTCTTTTTATAGGGATTTGGGCACATTTCTCCGCATTACCCATATAGCTATAGCTACTGATGGCCCAACGAAACTGCCCCCGATAGGAGCGGCATCCTTTTAATTTAAATCCGAAGTCGGGAGACTTCGGATAGCTCACATTCTCTTAAAAACCCTTGAGAGTCGTTAGCTATGGGGAGATTGCATCTCCGTATTTAATTAAAAGATATAGCGAATAGCGGGCAAAGGCAGCCACTTAAGACTGCGAGAACAAGGCCAAAAACCTAATGAAACGGGCTCCCATCAAGGAAATTCGTTATTTTTACACTGAATGCAGTGAATAAAATTTGTAAATACGGTCAAAAAGCCTACTTTTGCCTTCCGTTTTACTGAAAAACATTTATAGTTATGAGTACTAAAAGAACATTTCAACCGTCAATTCGCAAAAGAAGAAACAAACATGGTTTCCGTAAGCGTATGGAATCTGCAAACGGACGCAGAACATTAGCAGCCCGCAGAAGAAGAGGTCGTCATAAATTGACTGTTTCTGACGAGTTTTATCCTAAGAAATAACACCGATAATAATCGGTAATAAAAATACCTATTACCATGAACCCGTCCTTGCGTTAAGCTGGGATGGGTTTTTTTATTCCTAGGAGTTTATCCTACTGCGAATTTCCTTGTTGAACTTCACCCTCGAAATGCTCATTTACTAAAGTAAACTCCTAATTATTTTTTGTGCAGCTTGCTGTACATTTCCCCGAATTCAGCGAGAAAAAAAGCGAAGAACGATTTGTTGCAAAACAAGGAGGCTAATCTAAGAGGAGAACCAACTCAATTCCGCCTTTATCAAATCGGCATAGGCGGGCTTCAAAAGATCGTGACCCGCTTTTATCTTCACCCACTTTACTTCCTCCTCTATTCCCGTAGATAAAATATGTCCGATTTGCGAATCCAATACTGGATCATATTCCCCTGTGAAAATCACCGTTTTTAAATGATGTTCTTTGATATTCGCTTTTACTTTTCTAACCGGAGGCGTAATAATAGAATAGGTATTCCAAACATTAAAAATTTTCAAACGCTTTTCTTCTTCCCCATATTGAGAATGTACAAATTTTGCCATCTTCTCTTTAACGATTCCCGTTGCTTTAAAAACTTTAACCAACCTAAATAGCAGTTTCGGCTTGTACACCACCCGCTTAAATAATCTTTTTCCAATAAAATGATTAGTAGCAAAATAATACCATCTACTTTTTTTTACTCCATCAGGTGCTAGAAGTAATAGGTGATTGATTCGTTCGGGAATTAATTCTACCAATTGCAAAACCAATCTTCCTCCCAAACTATATCCCATTAAACTAAATTTACCAATATTATTCTGGCGGCAAAATTCAAGTACTCCTTCTTTAAAAAGTTCAGGTGGAATAGGCTCCCCGGGATTTACATGATCGGGTAATTTACTTTCACCATGATAAAAAAGTGAACAGGCATACACAGTATATTTTTCTTCAAGGGCTGATGCTATATTGTTAAAAATGGAAGCTGATTGTCCAAATCCATGAAATGAAATGAGAACTTCCGAACCGGTTCCCCATTTTTCATAACTGACTATATATTGTTTGAACTCGAAAATCATGGATATAAATATAACAGTATTACATGTAAATAGCGGTAAATACAACTACAGCATTTACAAGAACATAGCAGACTCCCAGAAAATTTCTAAGTTTTCGATTAACTTTACTCCCATGAACAAAATCCTTTTTGGTACGATAACGAAGTGCTAGTACTGAAATGCAAATGATTGAAAAAATCATTACAAATGTAAGACCATGCAGGATATCTACCATAGTAAAACTGGACGATTCGGGTAAATATGAATCTATAATGTATTTATTTCCAACCGCTGTAAATAATCCACCCACCGGTAATGCAAATCTTGATTCAGCATGTTCGGGGTCGATCCATAAACTTACGTAGGCAATGGCGAATGAAACGTACATTCCCAAAAAGATTTTTAAAAATAATCCCCAGGCATTTCTTTCGATGTCTATCTCCACAATAATTTTCGAATATTCCGATTCTGGCTTTTCGAGAGAACTATCTCCAAAACCTGTGGTATAATGACTTGTACCAGTGTTTACCTGAAATCTGGTAATTGTCCATCCTTCAACCACAAAATCAGGATCGAAGTATTGCCCCACAGTATCGGGTACAAAAACCACGGTTCGCGAATCGTATGCCGAATTTTCTATTACCACACTTAATTGTTGCTTATCGAAAGGATAATCATCAACGCTCCATTTTTGTTTAATAACCGAAGTAATTTTTAACTGAACCCATTTATTGTTACTTAAACTATCAACAACAATGGCATCATAATTTACCTCTTTTGCATTAGGAATTTCTACTCCATCCACAAAATCAATTTCCGGATTGTCGTAGAGTAACCACATCCAGAAACGGGCAGTAAATTCTTTTTCACGAAAATTAAAATCATGTAAGCTTAAAAAATAGCACCCTACTTTTACAGTATCCGGTGTCTGTGCTTTTAACTGCGTTCCTTGCAAAAGACAAAATAGAAAACATAAAAAGGTTAGCTTTTTTTTCATAAATGAAGATTAAAGATTTTAAATAAAAAATCTCAGAGGGTGATTTGAGCCATAGAAATATATGGCACATCAAAATTAAGGAATAAAGTATTCTTAAGAATACAATGCTTGGAATACTACAGCTATATTAAACGTTAAATAACCACCAATTAAAAGTGACCTTACTACCTTGTCCGTCTTTTTAGATCGTTTAAGATTCCCTTCATCACCATATCGCAGCGACAAGGCTGCAAAGGCAATGGTTATAAAAATGGAGACGAATGTGGCCCCATGTAAAATATCAACGGTAGTGAAAGAAGAAGATTCAGGTAAATATGAATCGATGATGTATTTATTACCGACTGCAGCAAATAATCCCCCTACTGGCAATGCAAATCTTGATTCGGTATGCTCGGAGTCGACCCAGAAACTTACTATAGAAATTGCAAAAGCCACATACATTCCAAGGAAAATTTTAAAGAACAATCCCCACGCAGAACGTTCCAATTTAATGTGAATAATGTATTTGCTATAATCCGACTCGGGATTATCCAATGATGCATCACCAAATCCGGTGGCATAGTGACTTACTCCGGTGGATACCCTAAAATTTTTAATGGTCCATCCTTCCACTACAAAATCAGGATCGAAATATTGCCCAACTGTATCAGGAACAAACACTACAGTACGTGCATCATATTTTGAATTCTCTACGATAATAGAAAGCTCCTGTTCATCGAAAGGATAATCCTTAACGTTCCAGGTTTGTTTCATATTTGCAGTAATCTTTAACTGAATCCATTTATTTCCGGCAGTAGAGTCATCCACGATTGCATCGAAATTCAATGTTTTTGCATTGGGAATTTCAACATCGTCATGGAATTCAATATCCGGACTATCATACAACATCCATAACCAAAAACGAGCTGTGTATTCTTTCTCTCTAAAATTAAAATTATGTAAGCTAATGATATAACAGCCAATCCTCACCGTATCAGGACCTGAATCTTGAGCGTAAGCCTTTGAGGGTAAAAACAATCCTGCAAACAATCCAATAAATAAGACCAGAGATAAAGAAATCCTTTTTAACATGTTGAATGGATTTATCTTACGAATATACTATTATTTGTTTTTAATTTATCAGGAATTACTATTTTCACGTCTTCCAAAACGGTATTCATTATGAGTGATCAACTATTTTATAGCATTTCAAACCTTGAAGGGGATGAGCTTTTAGAGTTAAAGCAAATAACACAGGGATATTCTGAAGATAAGCTGAAGAATTTTGTTGCCATTTATAAAACAAAAAGAAAAGACCCACAAACCGGGATGATTATGGGTATTATACCTTTTGTGGTTCATGCTCACGGGATTCAGCGATTCTATTATGGACAGATAGGAATGGGGATTTTATACTTTTTCACTTTTGGATTGTGTATGGTTGGTACCATCATCGATTTAGTGAACAATAAAAAAATGGCTTTGGAAGCAAACCGTGCCATTATGCAGGAGTGCTCTACAATGGCCAGCACCTTCTAAGTTTACGGTATTTATTTCCAGTAAATTTAACCGCCTGGATTACAAGTCTTACTTAAAGCCATTTTTAAGCTTTTCTTTAAACTTCTCAACAATAGATTAACATCGACTTTAAGGAGCAGAGTATTTTTTACTTTTGTCCAATTTATTTCTTTAAATACTTTATGCCAAAAGATCCAAGTATCAAATCAGTTCTTATCATCGGCAGCGGCCCAATTATTATTGGTCAGGCATGTGAATTCGACTACTCAGGAACACAAGCCGCCCGATCCCTAAAAGAAGAAGGTATACAAGTTTCTCTTATTAATTCAAACCCTGCAACCATTATGACAGATCCAATTACTGCGGATCATGTTTATTTATGGCCATTGGAAATGGATTCAATCATTAAGATCCTTGAAGAAAGAAAAATTGATGCCGTACTTCCTACCATGGGTGGCCAAACAGCCCTTAATCTTTGCAAAGAATGTGAAGACGCTGGCGTTTGGGAGAAATACGGAGTAAGATTAATTGGTGTGGATATCGATGCGATAGACCGCTGTGAAAACAGAGAATTGTTTAGAAGATTAATGGTTGAGATAGGTGTTGGTGTTGCACCAAGCCGTACAGCACAGAGTTTTTTAGAAGGTAAAGAGATTGCTCAAGAAATAGGATTTCCATTGGTAATTCGTCCATCATTTACGCTTGGTGGAACCGGAGGAGCTTTTGTACATAAAAAAGAAGATTTTGATGAATTATTAAACCGCGGACTACATGCCTCACCCATTCATGAAGTATTAATTGAGAAATCAATTGCCGGATGGAAGGAATACGAGCTTGAATTATTGCGTGATGCAAATGATAACGTTGTAATCATTTGCTCTATTGAGAATTTTGACCCTATGGGTGTTCATACCGGAGACAGCATTACTGTTGCTCCTGCCATGACACTTTCCGATACTTGTTTCCAAAACATGCGTGACCTTGCTATTTTAATGATGCGCAGCATTGGAAATTTTGCAGGTGGATGTAATGTCCAATTTTCGGTCAACCCCGAAACGGAAAACATTGTTGCGATTGAAATCAATCCTCGTGTTAGTCGTTCCTCAGCATTGGCAAGTAAAGCAACAGGATATCCTATTGCACGTATTGCATCAAAACTTGCGATTGGTTATAACCTGGATGAATTAGAAAATCCAATCACAGGAACATCTGCTTTATTCGAACCAACATTGGATTATGTAATTGTAAAAATTCCGCGTTGGAACTTCGATAAATTTAAAGGCGCCGATAAAAGACTAGGTCTGCAAATGAAATCCGTTGGTGAAGCAATGGGGATCGGTAGAACTTTTCAGGAAGCATTACAAAAAGCATGTCAGAGTTTAGAGATTAACCGTAACGGATTAGGTGCTGATGGAAAAGAATTAAAGAATCGCGATGAGATTCTTTATAGTTTAGAAAACCCAAGTTGGAATCGTTTATTCCATATTTATGATGCATTTAAATTAGGAATGCCATTTGCATCTATACAAAAAGCAACACAAATAGATCCGTGGTTTTTAAACCAGATTGAAGAGTTAGTTGCCATGGAAAAAGAAATTGAGCAACATATTGTTGGTGAAATTCCAAGAGAATTATTAATGGTTGCCAAACAAAAAGGATATGGTGATCGTCAGCTTGCACATTTAATGAATTGCCTTGAAAGTGAAGTATATTTCCGCCGACAAGCAGAAGGAATTAAACGTGTATATAAATTAGTTGATACATGTGCTGCTGAATTTGCGGCCATTACCCCCTATTATTATTCCACCTTCGAAGAAGAAAATGAATCGATCGTTTCTGATAAAAAGAAAGTAATTATTTTAGGTTCAGGACCCAATCGAATTGGCCAAGGAATTGAATTTGATTATAGTTGTGTACATGGTGTATTAGCTGCTAAAGAAGCAGGATACGAAACCATTATGATCAACTGTAATCCTGAAACGGTAAGTACCGATTTTAATACGGCGGACAAATTATATTTCGAACCTGTTTTCTGGGAGCATATTTTCGACATTATTGAACATGAAAAACCGGAAGGTGTAATTGTTCAGTTAGGTGGACAAACCGCTCTAAAACTTTCAGAAAAATTACATCGTTATGGAATAAAAATAATTGGTACCAGCTTCGATAGTTTAGATTTAGCTGAGGACCGCGGAAGATTTTCTAGTTTGCTCAAGGAAATGGGAATTCCATATCCGGAATTCGGCACTGTTGATAATGCCAGCGAAGCCATAGAGGTTAGCCGTCAGTTGGGATTCCCATTACTTGTTCGACCGTCTTACGTATTAGGTGGTCAAAAAATGAAGATCGTTATTAATGAAGAGGAACTTGAAACACATGTAATCGATCTTTTCAAACATTTCCCGGGGAACAAGGTGTTGCTTGACCATTTTTTAGAAAGAACCATAGAAGCCGAATGTGACGCCATTTGCGATGGAGAAAATGTTTTGGTGATAGGCCTCATGCAGCATATTGAACCTGCCGGAATCCATAGTGGCGATTCGTATGCTTTGCTTCCTCCTTATAATTTAGGAGCCTTGATAATGGAGCAAATGGTAGAATATACTACTCGAATTGCGCAACGACTTCAGGTAAAAGGATTGATTAATATGCAATTTGCTATTAAAGATGATGTAGTTTATGTAATTGAAGCGAATCCTCGTGCAAGTCGCACCGTTCCGTTTATTGCGAAGGCTTATAAACAACCGTATGTAAATTGGGCAACAAAAATGATGTTGGGAACACATAAACTTTCTGATTTCAAATACGATCCTCAGTTAAAAGGATATGCTATTAAAATACCAGTGTTCTCTTTCAATAAATTCCATGAAGTAAATAAGGAGTTAGGTCCTGAAATGAAATCAACAGGAGAAGCTATTTATTTTATCGATTCATTAAAAGACAAATTCTTCACGAAAATTTACAGTGAACGAAATCTATATTTAAGTAAGTAATGAAGTGGCTAAAGCTCATTGTATTTGCGGTTGGAACGTATTATATTTTACGTTTTATTGTACGTCTCTACAATGCCCGAAAAAAAATGAATTCTTCCACCAACTCCGAATTAAAGAATAAAGACACGGTTCATCCGACGAATAAAAAATCTATTATTAATCCTGAAGCCGGAGAGTATACAGATTACGAGGAGTTGAAGGATTAGATATGGATCTTTCTTTATAGTGGGTCGTTCCAGACGTTTAAAGGGGCGTCTCTACAATTGGACGCAAAGATTATTGATCAGACGTGCTGTAGCACGTCTGGACTACCGAAAAAATTTAGTTTTGTTTTTTTTTATGGCGCCTACGCTACGTTTCGGGCTGCGCTTTGCTTCGGTGCCTCGTACCTCGCCACAACCCCTTCACATCACTGGCGCAGTTTCGTTTTGCAAGGAACGCCGCGAAACGATTACTGCGAATTGACCCCGGCATTTAGTAACCATAAAGCCTTGTTAAACTATCAATCTATTTTGTATATTTATTGAACGGATATTCATCGATGCTGATTACAAACGAAAAAATAGATTTGTTGTCGTTTGTACATGGAAAAGGTGAGGCAATTCGAACGTTAGCTGCACATTCCAACGCCAAACACAAGGTAATGTTAAGTTTATTGTATTCCTGTGGATTAAGGAGAAGTGAATTGCTCGAATTAAAAATCAATGATATAGACTCTAAGCGAAAATTGGTAATAGTCCGCAACAGTAAAAACAGAAAAGACCGTATCGTACCCTTGTCGGATAAAATTTTATGGCGGCTTAGGGAATACTATAAACAATTTAAGCCACAAACATGGTTATTTGAAGGCGCCAAAAAAGGAGAAAAATACAGCGAAGGCAGTTTAGAAGGCGTATTAAAGCAGGCACTGGTTAAGACAGGAATTAAAAAGCCGGTGAGTTTACATTGGCTACGCCATAGTTATGCCACACATTTATTAGAAAACGGAACAGATCTAAGGTATATCCAGGAATTATTGGGACACAGTAGCAGTAAAACTACAGAAATATATACCCATGTAAGCACCAAAAGCATTCAGCAAATAAAAAGCCCATTTGATGATTTGGATATATAGCCATAAAAGGATAAATTTGAATAAGCCCGACTCCAGTCGGGGTTATGCACCCATTTTAGGGGGGATAACCCCGACTGAGTCGGGGTTATAAGTAAGTTACAAGCAAGCCTACCG
>Ga0209181_10002311_pt1 | contig 31544 bp, 27 predicted proteins | sample MAT05_FD_187208 | JGI IMG/M metagenome (GOLD analysis project Ga0209181, IMG submission 187208) | Freshwater microbial communities from Lake Fryxell liftoff mats and glacier meltwater in Antarctica - MAT-05 (SPAdes) (version 2) | ecosystem: Environmental > Aquatic > Freshwater > Ice > Liftoff... | reverse complement strand
CCGTAGGTCAGCATCACCATCATCGGCACGTTGATGCCAAAGGCCTGCACCAGCGCCGGGTTTTCGGTGCCGGCGCGCAGGTAGGCGCCCAGCCGGGTGCGCTCGATCACGTACCAGGTGGACAGGCACACCACCAGCGACGCCCCGATCACGAAGCCCCGGTAATTGGGCAGCACCATGAAGCCCAGGTTGGTTGCGCCCTGCAGCGCCTCGGGCACCGGGTACTGCTGGCCCGACACACCGAACTGGTCACGGAAGATGCCCTCGGCAATCAGCGCCAGGCCGAAGGTCAGCAGCAGGCCGTAGATCGGGTCGATCTTGTAGAGATGCTTGAGCATGGTGCGCTCGACCAGCACGCCCAGCGCACCCACCACCAGCGGCGCAATCACCAGCGCGGCCCAGAAGTTGATGCCGAACTTTTCCAGGCACAGCCAGGCCACGTACGCACCCATCATGTAGAGCGCACCGTGGGCGAAGTTGACGATGCCCAGCAGGCCGAAGATCACCGCCAGGCCCAGGCTGAGCATGGCGTAGAACGAGCCGTTGACCAGGCCCAGCATCAGCTGGCCCAGGAAGGCCTGCAGGGGTATTCCGAAGATTTCCATCGCCTACTCGCCGTTGATCAGGCCGCTGTCACCCGGCGGCCACCCGCCGGGGGCCGGGTCACTTCCAGGCAGCGCACTTGCTCTCGGCCTTGGTGGTCCAGGCCGCGTCGCCCTTGATCACCTCGGCCACCTTGTAGTAATCCCAGGGTTCGGTCGACTCGGCGGGTGCCTTGACCTGCATCAGGTACATGTCGTGCACCATGCGGCCGTCCTCGCGGATGTAGCCGCCCTTGGCAAACATGTCGTTGACCTTGGTCTTTTTCATCTGCGCCAGCACCTTGTCGGCGTCATCGGTGCCGGCGGCCTTGACGGCCTGCAGGTAGTTCAGCGCGGCCGAGTAGTCGCCGGCCTGGATCGACGAGGGCATGCGCTTGATCTTCTCGAAGAACTTGCGGCTCCAGGCCCGGGTCTCGGCGTCACGGTTCCAGTACCAGCTGTCGGTCAGGTACATGCCTTGCGTGGTCTTGAGGCCCAGCGAGTGGATGTCGTTGATGAAGATCAGCAGGCCGGCCAGCTTCATCGTCTTGGTGATGCCGAACTCGTTGGCCGCCTTGATGGTGTTGATGGTGTCGCCGCCGGCGTTGGCCATGCCCAGGATCTGCGCCTTGCTGGCCTGCGCTTGCAGCAGAAACGACGAAAAGTCGCTGGCCGCCAGCGGGTGCTTGACCGACCCGACGATGGTGCCGCCCGCTGCCTTGACCACGGCCGAGGTGTCGTTTTGCAGCGCAGCGCCGAAGGCGTAGTCGGCCGTCAGGAAGTACCAGGTCTTGCCGCCAGCCTTGACCACCGCATTGCCGGTGCCCTTGGCGAGCGCCACGGTGTCGTAGGCCCAATGCACGGTGTAGGGGTTGCACTGGTCGTTGGTCAGGGCCGAGGTGGCCGCACCCACCGAGATGAAGACCTTCTTCTTCTCGACCGCCACCTTGGCCATGGCCAGGTTGGTGCCCGAGTTGGTGCCGCCGATCAGCAGGTCCACCCCCTGGGTGTCGAACCACTCGCGGGCCTTGCCGGCGGCCACGTCGGCCTTGTTCTGGTGGTCGGCCGACAGCACCTCGATCTTCTTGCCGTTGATCATGCCGCCCATCTCGGCCACCGCCATCTTGATGGCCTCGACACCGGCCGGGCCGTCGATGTCGGCGTACAGGCCTGACATGTCGGTGACGATGCCGATCTTGATCGTGTCGCCCGAGAACTGGGCCTGGGCCGGGGCCACGGCACCGAGCAGGGCCGACGCGACCAGGGCGCAGGCGGCGGACAATTTATTGAGCTTGAACATGGGATCTCCTAGAGGGAAAAAGGGATGCGGGCGCCGGTCAGACGCCCAGGTACTCGTGCAGCCGATCCAGCCGCGACGGCAGTTCGGCCTGGGTAAACTCCTGAATCACCTCGCCGTGCTCCATCACCAGGAAGCGGTCGGCCAGCGGCGCGGCAAAGCGGAAGTTCTGCTCCACCATCACGATCGTGTAGCCCTGGCGGCGCAGCGACATCACCATCTCGGCGAGCTTTTGCACGATCACCGGCGCCAGGCCTTCTGATATTTCGTCCAGCAACAGCAGCCGGGCGCCGGTGCGCAGGATGCGCGCCACCGCCAGCATCTGCTGCTCGCCGCCTGAGAGGCGCGTGCCCTGGCTTTGCGCCCGCTCCTGCAGGTTGGGGAACATCTTGTAGATGTCGGCCACGCTCATGCCGCCCTCGGCCAGTTGCGGCGGCAGCATCAGGTTCTCCTCGGCCGACAGGCTGGAGAAGATGCCACGCTCTTCCGGGCAGTAACCGATGCCCAGCCGGGCGATGCGGTGGGTGGCCATGGCCACCGTCTCCTGGCCACGGATCTGAACCGAGCCGGTGCGCCGGCCGATCAAGCCCATGATCGCGCGCAGCGTGCTGGTGCGGCCGGCGCCGTTGCGGCCCAGCAGCGTCACCACCTCGCCCTCGTCGACATGGAAGTCAACGCCGTGCAACACATGCGACTCGCCGTACCAGCCGTGCAAGCCTTTGACTTCGAGAAAACGGGTTGCCATGTCAGTGGGCCCCAACCAGCTCGGTCTGCGCGCTGCCCATGTAGGCCTCGATCACTGCCGGGTTCTTGCTGACCACCTCATACGGCCCCTCGGCCAGCGTGGCACCGCGTTGCAGCACGGTGATGGTGTCGGCGATGCTGGAGACCACGCTCATGTTGTGCTCGACCATCAGCACGGTGCGGTCGGCCGCCACCTTCTTGATCAGTTGCTTGATGCGGTCCACGTCCTCCAGGCCCATGCCCTGGGTGGGCTCGTCGAGCAGCATCAGCTTGGGGTCCATCGCCAGGGTGGTGGCGATCTCCAGCGCCCGCTTGCGGCCGTAGCTCAGCTCGACCGCCGTCAGACCAGCGTATTTCTCCAGGTCCACCGCCGCCAGCAGGTCCCTCGCCCGGCTGTTGAGGGCGTCGAGCGAGCGCTCCGAGCGCCAAAACACAAACGAGTTGCCCAGCTTGCGCTGCAGCGCCACCCGCACGTTTTCCAGCACGGTCAGGTGCGGAAACACCGCCGAGATCTGGAACGAGCGGATCACCCCGCGCCGGGCAATGTGGGCCGGCGCCTCGGCGGTGATGTCCTGGCCCTCGAACAGGATCTGGCCCGCCGTCGGGATCAGGAACTTGGTCAGCAGGTTGAAGCAGGTGGTCTTGCCGGCGCCGTTGGGCCCGATCAGCGCATGGATGCTGCCGCGCTTGACCTGCAGGTTGACCTTGCTGACGGCCACGAAGCCCTTGAACTCCTTGGTCAGCTCACGGGTTTCGAGAATGATGTCGCTGGGGTTCATGCCGACGTTGCCGGTTTGAAGGAGGAAGCCGCCCAGGCCGGCGATTCGCCGCCCAGCCGATGGGAAAGCGCGTTTGCAATGGCCACCACGCGTTGTTGTTGGCGCGCCAGGTCGGCATCGTCCAGCGTGGCCTTGTTCAGACACATGCCAATACCGGCCACCGGCCGGGCGCTGGCATCAAACACCGGCGCAGCCATGCAGAACAGCCCCAGCCGCACACCCTCGTCGTCCACGCTGTAGCCGCGCTGCCGGGTCAGCGCCAGCTCGGCCGCCAGCGCGGCAGGCGTGGTCAGGCTGCGCGGCGTCATGGCGGCCAGCGGGCCGGCGGCGGCATCGGCGTCGGCGTCGGCCTTGGCATCGGCACTGGCGTCGGCACTGGCGTCGGCAGTACGCGGCGGCAGCGCGGGCGCCAGATATGCCAGCATCGCCCGGCCGGTGGCTGCCAGATGGGCCGGCAGGCGCATGCCGGGCGTGAAAGCCAGCCCCAGCGGCCGGGTACCGTTGCGCGCGGCGAGGTAGACCACATCGTTGCCGTCCAGCACCGACAGCAGCACGGTCTCGTCCGGTGCCTCCTGCGGTGCGGCGGACAACCACAGCGCGTCGAACTCACGCGCCACGTCGGTGCCGGTGACAAAGGCCTCGGCCAGGTTCATCACGCGGGGGCCGATCGACAGGCCGCCATCGGCCTGGCGTCGCAGGTAGCCCAGCGACAGCAAGGTGCTGCACAGGCCATGCACGCTGCTCTTGGGCAGCGCCAGATCGGTGGCCAGGCGGGCCATGCTCATCGGCTGGCGCTGCTGGGCCAGCCGTTCGAGCAAGGCCAGCGCCCGAACCACGGCGGGCACCAGCGCAGGCGCGTTTGCGGCCGAAGTGGCGGGACCAGTGAGCACGGTGGGGAGGCCGGTTGCCGGGGCGGATCAGACCGCACCCGTTGGGGTTGACGCCCCACCTGGTTCAGTTAGCTGAATTCAAGTTTGGCCGGCCGAATGGTGCCCCAGGTTGGCTGGCCCCCGCAAGCACGGGCAAACCCTGAGCCTGGACCGGCGACCGCCCTCGCGACACCCCCTCCCGTCGGTCAGCGCATCCCGCGCTGCCCCGTTCGCTTGCCGTTCACCAGCATTGGTCCACGGTCATCGTTGCCCCGTTGCCCACGGTGCGGTCTCCCAGCTGGTTGTAGCCCAGCGTGCTGCAGGCATCGCCCACCTGGTTGCCGCTTGGCGTGGCCGCGATGACAAAACCATCGGCAGTCTGGCTGCTGATCGCCAGCGCATAAAAACCACCCGGCGAGACCGCCGGGTAGAGCCCGCCCGCGCCGCCCAGCGTGGCGCCGGCGTAGGTGCCGCGCTCGGTGTAGAAACGCTCCAGCTTCTGCGCCAGCTCGACCAGCGCCTGCTTGCCGTCGGCGCGCCGGCCTTTGGCCACCTGGCTGAGGTAGGACGGGTAGGCCACCGAGGCCAGGATCGCGGCAACCGCCAGCGCGATCATCAGCTCGATCAGCGTGAAACCGGGGGTGCGTCGGGTGGTCATGGCTGGCTGTCGATGTAGATGAGCACGATGGGCCGCGCTGCAGGCCTGGCATCGGCGCCGGCAGCGGGCTGCGGTGCGCCGGCAGCGGCGGCACGGCCAACGCGCAATTCAGGCTCCAGCGCAAAGCGCACCTGCATGCCGGGCCGCAGCGCACGTGCGCCCGACAGTGCCTGGCCGCCCGGCCCCACCACCCGCAACCGGGTCGGGTGCAAAGGCACCGGCTTGCCGCGCACCGTGATGGCCTGGGCTTCGGCATCGACGGCGTCGATGCGGGCGTTGACCAGCTCCAGCGTGGGTGCGTCGGCGCCGGGTGCGGGCGCCGATGGAACGTAGCGCCGAACGGGCGGGCCGCTGCCGGCGCCGTTGCCAGTGCTGGCAGTGGCCCCCGCCGCCACTGCGGTCGCCTGTGCCGGGCCGGCGCCAGCGGTCGCCAGCGCGGCCAGACCAGCCAGCAGCGCACCCCGTACGCGGGTCGAAATCGCTGTCATTTGAGTTGCTCCCAGGCCGAACGGCGTGAATTGACCGGATTGCCGGCTTCGGGCACCCGCACGATGGTGCCGCTGGAGGTGTTGATCATCTTGAACTCCAGCGCCCGCTGGGCACCACTGCCACGCATGATGGTGGCCGCAGCCGGCACGGCACCCACCTGAACGCCCGACACCCTCGAGCCGTTCAGGTAGTCGGCGTTGTTGATCACGCCGTCGTTGTTGGTGTCGAGCGCCGCCGTGCGGTTGCCGGTGACCACATCGACGTCGATGATCCAGCCGTCGCCGCCGTACGAGCACACCACCGTGCTGGGGATCAGGCTGGAGATCACCACCCGGCCGTTGCGGATCGCCGCCTCGGTCACCACCCGCTCGCCGCTGCTGGGCAGGCTGAGCTTCCAGCCCTTTTTCAGGCTGTAGTAGTCCGCCAGGCTGACGGCGTTGTCGCCGGCAATGGCCGCGTCGGTGGCCGGCCCGACCGCATGGGTGCTGAGCCGGTAGGTGCTGCCACTGCCGCCCACCGCGGTACTGACGATGCTCTGCGTCTGCAGGTTGGCCAGCGTCACCGGCGCGCCGTTGTCCCAGACGCCGTAGATGGCCTGGGTGCTGCCGGCCGCGTTGTCGGTGATGTCCACATACCGCCCGCTGCCCACCGCCACCAGGTAGCCGCCCTTGGGGAACCGGGTGACGTCGGGCCGCGCCGTGATGGCCTGGCCGGCGGCCGCGGTAAACAGCGGTGACCAGGCGCCGGCACTGCCGTAGGCCACCTTCCAGCCGGCGGCGTTGGTGGCGCTGAGGTCGAACTTCCAGAGGTTGCCGTACAGGTCGCCGGCATACACGGTGTCGGCCACGCCGTTGTCGGTGCTCGACACCACCGCCACCGCCGACAGCCCGTTGGGTGCGCCCGCCGTGCCCACGCCGGTATCGATGCGGCTGACGGCGCCGGTCTCCACGTCCACCATCAGCAGCACGGCACGGCCGTTGGCGCTGTTGTAGCCGTTGCCGACGATGGCGCGCCAGCGGCCGTCACGCATCTTGACCAGCAGCGGCCGGCCGAAGATGTAGCCCACGTCGGCGTCACTGTCGCCGATCTCCCAGCGCACCACCTGCGCCGCGTTGGCCTCGGTGAAGTTGGCCGGCGCGCTCACGTCCAGCGCAAACAGGCCCGGTGCGCCGGCGTTCATCCCGCTGACCAGCACGCTGCGCCAGGCGCCACCGTAGTAAACATCGCCCACCGACGGCGAGCCATCCACCGTGTACTGGTGGGTGTAGGGGTTGTTGGTCAGGTTGCTGAGCCGGTTGCGCACCGCCCAGGGCACGTAGGCAAACAACTCGCTGCCGGTACCCGCCGAGAACGCATGCAGCATGCCGTCGTTGGCGCCGACATAGATCACCGGCGACTGTGCGCCCCGGGACGTGGCGTAGGTCGAATAGCGGCCCGACTCCATCGTGTCGCGAAAGTCGCCGGTGGCGCCGCCCACGTACATCGGCGCCGAGTTGACGATGTCACCCAGCACCGACGTGGCCCGGCTGCGCAGCACCGGTGCGGCACAGCCTGGGCAATTGCGCTCTTCACGGTCGGCGTTGCCGCGCAAAAATTCCAAGCGCTGCACGCCGAAGTTGTCCACCGTGCCGGACGCGTTTTTGTTGAGCGCGGTGACCAGGCCACTGTCGATCTCGCCCGCGCCCGGCGCGCCGGCATTGGCCGGCCAGCGGAACGGCACGCCGCGTGCACCCAGGCCGGCCGAGGCCTTGTAGGTCAGGATCTGGCGGCCGGTGCTCCAGTGCTGGTTGCTGACCCGCTGCGCGGCGTCCCAGTCGGCGGTGTTGCTGGGCTGACCGCTGTTGCCCAGCGGGAACGACAGCAACTGGCCCGACCAGTCGCTGCTGGAGAACCGCCCCTGGTAGACCTTGGCCCCGGTGTTCCACGAGCCGGAGTTGAGCGACACCGACGACGCCGCCGCGGTGCGCGAGATGATGTCCACCGCGATCGTGCGGAACGCCGCCGACAGCGCGGCCTGGTCGCTGGCCAGAAAGGCCTGGTCGGTACCGCCCAGCAACGCCATCTGGTTCAGCGCTGCCACCGAGCTGACATTGGCCACCGAATCGCCCAGACCCACCACATAGGTCTGCACGTCGTAGTTGCGCCCGCCGTAGGCCGTGGTGCGCAGCGCCGTGACCCGGGTAAAGACATCGCTGGAGGCGGTGCCGAAGGTCCAGCTGGTGGTCAGCGGGTTGTAGATGTTGGCCATTTCAGCCAGCGTGTACATGCTGCCGTTGGTCCTGCCGGTGGGGTTGCCGTCGGTCGCCAGCAGCACGAAGTTGCGCTGGCAGGACTGGCTGATCGGCGTGGGCTTGCCAGCCACGGTGTTGGCGAAGTAGTCCTTGACCGTGCCCAGCGTGCCGGCCAGCGGCGTGAAGACGGCGGCGTTTTTCAGCTCGCCGGTGCCGCCGTTGGTCTCGCTGGCCAGCAGCGCCATCAGGTTGTTGTAGTGCGCGGCGCCATCGGCCGCCACGGCCTCGTTGACTACACCGGCGCCGGTGATGTCGGCGTTGTAGCCCCAGGCACGCTTGAGCCAGAAGATGCGTCGGTAGGGCGGCGTCGATGGCAGAAAGCCGGCGTCGGTCGGGGTGAAGGTCCAGGTGCCCAGCCCGCCACCGAAGTTGCCACCCGACCAGGCCGTGCTGTTGTCGTGGTTCTGGAAGACCTGGTACTGGGTCGAGCCATTGACGCCGATGCCCCAGAGCTGGTCGCCGAAATCGCCCGCATACAGCACGTCGTTGATCGACGGGTCGTCGCCAGACACCGCATAGGTGATGAAGTTGAACCCATTGCCTGTTTGCGGGTTGTCGATGCAACGCAGGTAGCCGTTGCTGGCCGAGATACCGGCGACACAATCGTTGGTGAAGACCACCTGCGCGTCCGTGCCGAAGTAGTACGGGTAGGTGGTGTAGAGCCTATTGCCCGACAAGCCGAAGCTCGCCAGCCCCCACTGGAACTGGGTGCGGTACGACGTGATGGTGCTGCGCAGCACCGAGCGCGCGATGTTGCCGCGGGTGTTGACATCGTCACCGGCGATCAACTTGCCGGCCATGGTGCCGTCCATCGACTGCGAGTTGTCGTAGACCACCAGCACGTTCGGTTTGACGGACGTGCCCAGGAACAGCGGCGAAGTCGCAAAGTTCAGCGTCTGGGCCGCAACACCCGTCGGCAGGGCCGCAGTCACCAGCGCCGCCAGCAGGCAGCGCACAGCCCGCCACTCCATCGTTTTCAGGCTCGTGTTCATTGCTTGACGTACACCGATTGAAGCATCACGACCGTGGCGGCGCGGATGCCCGACGCCTGGACCGTGATGCGGTAGGCCCGGGCGTGAACCGTGGGCGAGTTGGACCAGCCACCCCCGAAACCGGCGCTTTCGCCCGATACCGGGGGCAGCGTGGGCAGGCGTTCGATGATGTAGCGCGGCTGCTCGGACAGTGCCAGGTTTTCCGGGCCCAGCAGCGCTGCAGCACCGGTGCGGCTGCCGTACCCGCGACCGCTGGCAGCCCAGTTGAGGCCTTGCCACAGCGGCGCCGAGACCGGACCGCTGGCGGTGTCCGACGGCGGGATGCACAGCCCGGCGGTACAGCCCTCGGCAAAACCGCTGCTGCTGTCGATGTTGGTCTCGATGTCGAGCTCGGCGTCCCGCAGCGTCGCTTCGGCCGCCTGCAGCGCGACGTGGCGGTCGCGCGCGTTGCCCACCATGCGCTCCTGCACGATGCTGCTGTTCATCGCGCCCAGCGTCAGCATCGACAACACGACCATCATCAGCAGGATAAGCAGCAGCGAAAACCCGGCGGCCACGCGGCGCGGCGGCGCCGGACGGGGTGCTGTCAGGGATCGCGGGGACCGCAGGGACGGGGGTCGAGTCATCTCATGGCACCGCGTTGCGCAGCGACACCAGCATCGACATCACGCTGCGCTGCTTCTGGTCGCCGGGGGTGACGGTCTGCCCGGCAAAGACATAGGGCTGGACGACGGTGGCACGGGCGTCGCTGCCACCCACCAGCAGCAGCTCGACCCGGGCCGACACCACCTGGCCCCAGTTGGCCACCGCGTCGGCGCTCTGGAACCGGTCGGCCGCAAAGTCGCCGTCGGTATCCACGCCGTAGGTCAGCGCCATGCGTTCGACCCCGGTCACCAGCTCCGAGGCCTGGGCCGCACCGTCGTAGGCCGGGTTGGCATAGACCCACAACGCCACCTCGCCGTTGCGGCGGGCGCTGGCGGCCAGGTAGTAGATCAGCGTCTGCATGCGCCAGACCCGCGCATCGTTGGCATAGGCCCGGCTCAGCGCATTGCGCGCCACGCCCGGCACCGCACCACCGCCCGTGATGTGCTGGATGCTGCCGCCGGTACCGGGCGCAGCGTTGGTCGCCTGCAGCACGGCGGCGCCGGCGCAATCGGCCACCACCAGCAGGTCGCCGGTCGTGAAGTTGGGCGTCGGGGTGATGGTCAATGCGGCGCTGGTGCTGGCCATCTCGGCGATCAGCGACCAGCCCAGCCCATTGGGGCGGCGCACCACCAGCACGTCGCCGGCCGGCAAGGCGCCCAGCGTCGTGGCCGGTGCGCTCAGTGCCGGCGCCCAGGCCGCGCCGGTGTGGTGCGATCCCCAGATCGGCTCGGCAAAGTTGTAGAGCAGCGCGGTGGGGGTGTTCAGCGTGTTGTCCACCGGCTCGGCACCCAGGCAGCCGCGAAACCCGGACATGCGCAGGTCGTTGGCGATGGTGTCCATCACGAAGCGGCCGTTCTCCTGCAGGCGTGAGCCCGACTCCTGCGCGACAAAGGTGCTGCGGCTGCCCAGGTAGACCGCACTCATCACCGCCACCACAAACAGGCCGATGGCCAGGCCGACCATCAGCTCGACCAGCGACATGCCAGCCTGCGGGCGGGCCGGCGCGGCGGGCAGCGGCGCCGTCGTCATGGCCGCACCGCCACCGCCAGGCGCGCCGTGCTGCCGCGCTCGGACCAGAACACCTTGACCGCCAGCATGCTGCCGGCACCGTCGCAGGCGGCGGCACTGGCGTCGCCGTCGTCGGGCGAGCTGTCGAGGCAAACCACGCCGGTGCCGCCGGGCAGCTCCGTTGCCAGTGTGGCGCTCCACAGCGAGTAGTCCAGCAGCGCCATGCGCGCCGGGGCGCACGACGAGGTGCTGCCGCAGTTGTTGATGACCTGCGGCACGCTCAGCGCGTTGTAGTCGCCATTGCTCACGGCGCCGCGGTTGGCGCGCATGCGATCGGCCATCTCGTAGGCCAGCATCGTGGCTTTGCTGCGCCACATCGAACTGCTGTTGGCCGACAGGCCACGCAGCTGCAGACCGGCATAGGCCAGCGCACAGATCGACAGCAACAGGATGGCGACCAGCGCCTCCATCAGCGCGATGCCGCGCTGGCCAGGGATGCGGGATGAACGGGGGCGGGCCATGGCTGGGTCAGACGCAGGTGGTGATGGCGGCCACATCGGTCGCGCCACTGGGCGTGACGGTGATGCTGTAACCCGCCGTGCTGCCGCTCTGGCGGCAGACCGTATAGACCTCGGCGGTGGTGCCGACCAGCGCCCCGCTGGCCCGGAACGCCAGGCTGGCGGTGCCGCCGAGCTTGGTCTTGTCGAAGGTGGCCGCGGCACGGCGCAAGCGGGTCTCGTTGATACCCGCCAGGCCGTCACCGTTGTCGTCGGCCACGATCTCCCAGCCATTGGCAAACTCGTTGCCGACCGGGCCGGCGCCCAGCGCCTGCAGGATCACCACCCGGCCGCGTTTGGCGGCCTCGGTGCGGGCCAGCGCCACGGCGCTGGCAAAGGCAGATTTGGCGGCCACCACCTGGTTGTTGGCGGTGAAGTCGGCCATCGAAGGCACGGCCACCGACATCAGCACGACCATCACGGCCAGCGTGACCATCAGCTCGATCAGCGTCAGGCCGGGCTGCAGTGCAGCCCGCGGCCCCGCTGCACGGCGGGTGCACAACCCAAAGAGGGTTGGGGATGCAGTGGGAAACAGGGCGGGGAGCTGCGGCATGGGAGACCTCTTCCACAGGCTTATCGGCCACTGCCGCGACAACCCAAGGCCCAGCGCTGGTAACGCATTGCGTCAACTGTGCGCAGTTGCACAGCGGCCAGGCCACGCTGCCCTCAAGTTTGGCGCGGCGAGGCCGGACGGTTTTGCCCCCCCCCCGCCGCAAGCGCCGGCCGCAAGGCTCATCAGGCCCTGGGCGCGTCCCGGGCCAGTGCGTCGAGATGGGCGCTGTCGCCCCAACCGATCAAGCTGAACCCCTGCGGCGTGTACAGCAGCCGGTTGATGCCGGCGTTGCCCAGCGGCCAGCTGCGCGGGCTGTCCAGCGCGGTGCGGGTGGCGGCGCGGTACAGGCAGTCCAGCACACCGCCGTGGCTGACCAGCGCGATGGCCGCGCCGGCGTGCGCCGCCGCCAGCCGCCCGACCGCGGCGATGCAGCGGCCTTGGAAAAGCCGCAGGCTCTCTGCCCCAGCGGGGGCAAAGTCGGGCTCGCGGCTGTGCCAGCGCCGCGCCAGTGCCGGTTGCTGCTGGTCGATCTGCTGGCGGGTCTGGCCCTCCAGCACGCCGAAGCAGCGCTCGCGCAGGCCCGGGTCGGCGGTCAGCGGCAGGCCCAGCGGCCCGGCCAGGGCCTGCGCGGTCGCCCAGGCCCTCGACAGATCGCTGGCATAAACCGCCGCCAGCCCGTCGTGGCGAAGTGCCTCGGCCAGCGTGTCGGCCTGGCGCCGGCCCAGCGCATTGAGCGGCACATCGATCTGGCCCTGCAGCCGGGCCTCGGCATTCCAGTCGGTCTCGCCGTGGCGGATGACGACGATGCGGGTGGGCTCGGCGTCCGCCAAGCCGCCGTAGGCCACGGCGTCGATCAAACCTTGCTGCGCAGCCGGCGATTGAGCGTGTAGGTGCCCGACAGGGTGGCCGCGCCCAGCACATGGCCGGCCAGCGCCTGGCGCACCTGCTGGCCGTCGAAGCGGCCGTGCACCGCCAAGCGCTCGACATCCAGCGCATACAGCGTGAACACGTAGTGGTGCACCAGCGAGTCGTTGAACGGCGGAAACGGGCCGTCATAGCCAAAATACTCGCCGCTGTGGTCGGCATCGGTGGCAAACCAGGCGGTGTAGTCGTTCAAGCCCTGGCGCGCACCGTGGGCCGCGGCCGGTCCGGGCTTGCCACGCGGCGTGAAGCCGCGGCTCCACTCGCCCTCGGCAAACGCGGTGATCGCCGGCGGCAGGTCGACCAGCAGCCAGTGCACAAAATCCACCCGTGGCAGGTCGACCGGCACCTCGCGGTCTGCGCGGTTGATGTCCTCGGCGACGCTGGGCACGTCGAAGTCATGGCAGACCAGCACCAGCGAGCGGGTGGCCGAGGGCAGGTCGCTCCAGGCCAGGGGCGGGCTCAGGTTGTCGGCAAAACCGACACCCTCCGCGGTCAGGCGACCGGCGGCGTAGCGCTCGGGGATGGCCTCGCCGTTGGTCCAGGCGTCGCTCCAGAACTTCATGCGCTACTCCATCGAAGGCAGGCCGTGGGTGGGCAGGCGGGCGCCCGTCGGGCAGCGGCCGTCGCTCAGACGCCCCAGACCACCGGCACCCCGGCGGCGGCGGCGCGCTTGAGCTGGTCGACCATCGGCCACAGCCGCTGGCGCAGTGCCACGCCGTCGCGGGGCGGCAGTTTGACGCCGTTGGCGGCGGCGTCGGCCTCGGCCTCGTCACGGGCGGCTTCATCGGCAAGCACGGCCTGTTCGATCCCGGCCACCGCGGCGGCCATGGCGGCCGGCTCGATGATGCCCTGGCTGGCGGGCTCACGGCCGATGGCCCGCAACAGCGCGTCGCCGTTGGGCTCCAGCATGATGACGTCGCCGCTGGCCTTGCTCTTGAACTTGTAGATCATCTGCGCACCCGAAATTGCCCGGGAACCCGAGCCTTCAGCAGATTGTGCACCCGGGTAGCGCGTCGCTGACTTACATGCGCCTAGCGCACGACCAGGCTCAGGCGTGGCCGGTTGCCGCGCTCCCGGCTGCCGCGCACCCGCTCCTCGAAACTCAACGCGTCGAGCGCCGGCGCAAACAGGAAGCCCTGGAACTCGTCGCAGCCCAGCTCCCGCAGGAAGTTGCGTTGCGGTTCGGTCTCCACGCCCTCGGCAATCACTTTCATGCCGAGCGCCTGGGCCAGTTGCACGATGGCCCGCACGATGGCGCGGTCGCTGTCGTCCGCCGGCACGCCCTTGATGAAGCTGCGGTCGATCTTGAGCCGGTCGATCGGGAAGCGCTTGAGGTAGGCCAGGCTGGAGTAGCCGGTGCCGAAGTCGTCGATCGCCAGCCGCACACCCAGCGTGGACAGCTGCGACAGCCGGGCCAACGCCTCGTTGGCGTCGTGCACCAGGATCGACTCGGTCAGCTCCAGCTCCAGCAACTCACCGGCCAGGCTGTGCTCGTGCAGCACGCTGGCCACCCGGGCATTGAAGTCGGCCTGCTGGAACTGCAGCGCCGAGACGTTGACCGAGACCGGCATCACCAGGCCCTGGTCGCGCCAGGTGGCAGCCTGGCGCACGGCTTGCTCCAGCACCCAGTCGCCGATGGCGATGATGAAACCGGTCTGTTCGGCCACCGGGATGAAGGTGGCCGGCGAGATCTCGCCCAACTCGGGGTCGCGCCAGCGGATAAGCGCCTCGGCGCCGATCACTGCGCCGGTTTTCAGATCGATCTGCGGCTGGTAGTGCAGGCGGAATCGTTGGCTGGCCAGCGCCTGGCGCATGGCGTGGTCGATGCGCATGCGCTGGCGCATGTCGGCGTCCTGGGCCGGCTGGTGGAACCGGAAACACGCGCGCCCGCCACTCTTGGCGCTTTGCATGGCGGATTCGGCATGGCGGCTCAGCTGCTCACCGTCCAGCCCGTCGGCCGGGAACAGGGCCACACCGACGCTGCAGGTCAGCGTGAACTGCAACCCGTCCACCTGGCACGGGTGCGACACGGCGGCCAGCACCCGGCGCGCGGTCGATTCGGCGGCGGCGGTGTCGGCCTCGTGCACCAGCAGCGCAAACTGGTCGCCACCGATGCGCGCCACCACGTCGCCCTGGCGCATGCAGGCGCTGATGCGGTCGGCGCAGTCCAGCAGCACCCGGTCGGCCCCGGCCTGGCCCAGGCTGTCGTTGATCTGCTTGAAGCGGTCCAGGTCGAGGATCAACAGGGCCAGCGAGCTGGCGCTGCGCCGGGTCTGGCGGATGGCCTCGGTCAGGGTCTGGCCAAACTGGCCGCGGTTGCTCAGACCGGTGAGGGTGTCGGTGCTGGCCAGCGTCTCGATGCGGGCGCCGGCATTGACCAGTTCGGTGTGGTCGCGGAACGACCAGACCCGGCCGCAGGGCCGGCCGTTGCACTGCTGGGGCTGGGTCACCCGCTCGATCACCTTGCCTGAATGCAGGGTGAAGCGCTCGCTGGCCTGGGTCAGCGTGGCCTCGCTGATGACGGCCAGGCGCCGGGTGTAGCCCTCCGGGTCGACCACGCTGCGGCGCATCCAGTCGTACACCGCGTCGTCCTGACGCTGGGTCAACAGCGCCTCGGGCAGGCTCCAGATCTGGGCAAAGCGGCGGTTGAAGGCCCGGATGTGGCCGGCCAGGTCGGTGACCAGGATGCCGTCGGCGGTGGATTCCAGCGTGGCCTGCAGCTCCGACAGCAACAACTCGCGCTCGTCGGCCTCACGCTGCTGGGCGCTGCGGTCGTGCAGGGTCACCAGGTAGGGGGATGCATCGGCCCCTGCAGCCGGCGCCAGCCTGCGGATGCGCCGCGTCACCTGCACCAGCGCGCCGCGGGCGTTGACCAGCAGGGTGTCGGACAGCAAGGGCGGCGGGCTGCCGTGCGCGGCCTCGTCCCAGAAGGCCATGTCCTCCGGCGTGGCGATCAGGCCATCGGCGGGCTGGTCCAGCACCGCCGCCTCGGTCAGGGCCAGCAGCGACAGGGCTTCGGCATTGATGGCCAGCACCACGCCACGCCGGGCGCAGACCAGCCAGGCCGGTTCGCCCAATGCGCCCAGCACGGCGCGCCAGGCCGGCAGGGCATCGGGGATGCGCTCCGCAATCACCGCGGTGCCCCCGATTTCACCGGGCTCGCCGCTGATCGACGGCGGCGTGTCATGCCGCCAACTCCTCCAGCGCGTCGGCCGCATCCACCTGGACCGGCTCGAAGAAGTACACCATGCGCGGGCGCGGCGACAGGTAATCCCGCACCGCGGCGGGCAGTTGGGTGGGTTTGAGGCTGCGCCGGATGCCGATATCGGCCAGGCCGTCCAGGTTCAGCAGCGTGGCCTCGTCCACCGGGATGCGGGTGTCGCACACCAGCACCCGCGGCTTGAGCGGCCGCGACGAGTTGACGCTGATGACCGATGCATAGCGGTCATCGGTCAACTGCACCACCGAACCCGGCGGGTACACGCCCATCATGCGGATGAAGGCATTGAGCATGGTGGCGTCGAACTTGGTGCGGGTTTGCGCAAAGATCAGCGACAGCGCCTCGTGCGGCGTCAGCGACTGTGAGGCCTGCGGCGGATTGCACAGGTTGTCGTAGCGGTTGACCAGCGAGACGATGCGCGCCGCCGTGCTCATGCGGTCAACGTTGAGCCGGCCCGGAAACCCGCTGCCGTCGACCATCTCGTGGTGCTGGGCCAGCACCGTCATCGCACCCTCGCTCAGGCCCATGCGGCGGCCGTGGGCGACGCCGAGGGCGACGTGCTCGCGGTACTGCCTCATCTCGGACGGGCTGAGGTGGGTGTCGGCAAAGTGCACCCGGTCCGGCAGGTCGAGCTTGCCGACATCGTGCAGCAGCGCGCCCATGCCCATGTCCATCAGGTCGGGCTCGGGAAAGCCGAACACCCGCGCCATCAGCAGCGAGATCACGGTCACGTTCAGCGCATGGCCGGAGACCCGGTCGCCGCCCACGTCGCTCAGCACACGCACGCACATTTCGCGGTCGACCATCAGCTTGTCGAGCAGGGCGCGGGTCAGGCCCTCGGTGACCGCCAGCGCCTGCTCCGGCTGGCGCGGTACCAGGCGCTGGGCCTCGGTCCAGGCACAGCCGGCCTCTGAATACTGCTGCTCGCACAGTTGCTGGGCCGCACGCTGCGTGGCCAGCGCGCCGCGTGGGCGCAGGGTGTGCGGTGCGGCGGCCGAGCCCGCTGCCGTGCCCGGGTCGCCGGCTGCGATGACCGGCGTGGCCTCGGCCTGGGCAGCCGCCTCGGCCTCGGCAGCCGCCCCGTTGTCAGCGGCGGCTGGCCGGGCGACGGCATCAGCGCCGGGGTCGGCCTCTGCACCCGCATCAGGCGTGTTGTCGCCCGGGTCGGCAGCGGCTTGCCCTGAGACCGTGGCGTCAACCACCGCCGAGCCGTCGCCGGACGGGTCGTCGAGCCGGCTCTTGTCCGGGCTCCAGCGCAGCTTTTTAAGGCCAAGGCCGCGGATGGTGGTGATCTGCTCGGGTGTCGTGACCAGGAAGCTCGACAGCGCAAACGGATGGGCCCACCACCCCAGGTCGAGATGCACAAACATCCCCACCCGCAACTCCTGGATTCCGACGGTCACCGACATGGTTTGTGTACTTCCCGACTAGACGTGCAGCTGAGACAGCGCAGGCAATTCGCCCGCATGTCCTGGCATTTCGGCAGCCCACGTGCCGAACTTGACCCCAGCCACGGCCTGAAGCGGGGTCTCGACAGCGCCCGGCCCTACCCGCCGCGCGGCGCGGCGTGACATGCGTCACGCCCGACCGCCGGGCCCGCGCCGCGGCCTGTCAGGCCACTGGAGCGAACCTAACCGGCTAACGCGCCGTCAGTGCACGCCAGGCGGTTGGCGTGTGCCCGGTCAGGCGCAAGAAAAACCGGGTGAAATAGGCGGCGTCGGCAAAACCCAGGCTGCCGCCGATCTGCTTGACGCTCTGGGTGGTGTAGGCCAGGTCGCGCTGCGCCTCCAGCACCAGCCGGCCGTGCAGCACCCCCAGCGCCGAATGGCCCAGCACCTGATGGCAGAGCCGGTTGAGCTGCGTGGGCGTGATGCCGAGACCGTGCGACAACGCGGTCAACGTGGGTTGCTGGCGAAACTGCACGTCCACCAGGTCGCGGAAGCGGCGCACATGGCCCAGCGCCCGTGTGCCGCTGGCCGGCGCACCCGCACCCGCACCCACGCCAGCACCGGGCCGGTCGGCCGCCGGCAGCAGCCGCCCCAGCACCACGGCCAGGTGCAGCAGCGCGGCGTCCTGTGCCAGGTCACGCCAGGCGCCGGTGTCGGCAAACGCCTCGCGCAGCCGGTGCACGGCGTCGTCCACGCTGGCGGCCGCGGGGGCCCCCGCCGGCCACTGCAGCAAGGCCGGCTGCATCAGCAGGGCCACCAGCGGCGCTGCACCCTGCAACAGGCGGCGCCAGTGGTGCTCCAGCACGGTCACCACCGTGCCCTCGACATCGGGCAAAAAGACAAAGCCGTGCGGTACCAGCGCGGGCATCAACAGCACACAAGGCCCTGTCAGGGCCTGGCTGCCCGACGCCAGCCAGGCCGTGGCCGAGCCCCGCTGCAGGTGCAGAATTTGATAGAGCGTCGCATGCCGGTGTGGCCGGATCTCCCAGTCGTGGCGCTGGCTGCGCTCGGCGATGCGCTCGCAGTGCAGCCCCTCGGTGGCCTGGGTCCGGCCGTGCTCGCCGTACAGCGCGTAAGTTGGTAAAGCACCCGGCGCTGCGGGCGGTCGCGCAGGACGATCGGGTTGGGGCATGTTCGAATTGTGCAAGTGATCGCCAAATCCGTCCATTGAGCCCGGCGCCCCGCGGCCCTAGGCTGCTTGTTCACCCAAAACCCAGAAGGCCCCGCATGAAAACCCAGGTTGCCATCATCGGCGCCGGCCCGTCGGGCCTGCTGCTGGGCCAGTTGCTGGCCAAGTCAGGCATTGCCAATGTCGTGATCGAGCAGCGCAGCCCGGACTACGTGCTGGGCCGCATCCGTGCCGGCGTGCTGGAGCAAACCACGGTGGACCTGCTGGAGACCGCTGGCGTGGCCGCCCGCATGCACCAGGAGGGCCTGCCGCACGACGGCGTGGCGCTGTGTTTTGATGGCCAGCGCCACCGCATCGACCTGCTGGGCCTGACCGGCAAGCGGGTGATGGTGTACGGCCAGACCGAGGTCACCCGCGACCTGATGGACGCCCGAAGTGCCGCCGGCCTGCCCACGGTGTACGGGGCCGACGAGGTTTCGGTGCACGGCTTCGACAGCCCCACGCCCAGCGTCAGCTACCTGAAAGACGGCGTGCGGCACGAGGTGCAGGCCGATTTCATCGCCGGCTGCGACGGCTTCCACGGTGTCTGCCGCGCCAGCGTGCCGGCGGGCGCCATCGATTTGCATGAAAAGGTCTACCCCTTCGGCTGGCTGGGTGTGCTGGCCGATGTGCCGCCGGTGTCCGACGAGCTGATCTACGTGCACCACGACCGCGGTTTTGCGCTGTGCAGCCAGCGCAGCAGGCAGCGCAGCCGCTACTACCTGCAGTGCGCGCTGGACGACCCGATCGCGGCCTGGACCGACGATGCCTTCTGGGCGGAGCTGAAGCGCCGCCTGCCTGCGGCCACCGCGGCGCAGCTGGTCACCGGTGCCTCGATCGAAAAAAGCATCGCGCCGCTGCGAAGCTTCGTGGCCGAGCCGATGCGCTTCGGCTCGCTGTTTCTGGTGGGTGATGCCGCCCACATCGTGCCGCCCACCGGCGCCAAAGGCCTGAACCTGGCCGCCAGCGACGTGGCTTACCTGTGGCAGGGGCTGAGCGGCTTCTACGCTGGCAGCCACACCGAGATCGATCACTACTCGGCCCGGGCGCTGGGCCGGGTCTGGAAGGCCGAGCGCTTCTCGTGGTGGATGACCTCGCTGATGCACAAATTTCCAGATGCCGGCAGTTTCGGCCACAAGATGCAAGTGGCTGAACTGGACTACCTGTGCAGCTCGCAGGCTGCGATGACAGTGTTGGCCGAGAACTACGTCGGCCTGCCACTGGACTGAGCGCCAGGCAAGGTCGCCCGGGCGGCGCGCTGGGCGCTGGGCGCTGGGCGCTGGGCGCTGGGCGCTGGGCTTATGCTGCCCGACCGGTGCTGATTCGGCCCCGTCATCCGCCTGCCGCACCATGCCCACGCTCCCGTCCCCGACCGCCCCGCTGTTGCCGCCTGATCACCCCGACCGGGCGCAACTGGCCGCCGAGGTGCACGCCCGGCCGCCCGAACCGCTGACCGCACCGCGCCGCGCCAGCTATGTGGCCGTGCGCATCGAGGCAGGCGCCCGCGATGCCGAACTGGCCCACATCAGCGCACTGTGCCGCCAGCACGGCGTGGCGCCACCGCCCGGCGATGGCACGCAGTGGGCTGCCGACCTGGGGCTGCTGCGGTTCAAGTGGGAGCGGCACGGCGAGTTCTCCAGCTACACCTTTTTTTCGCCGGGCCTGGGGCCCTTGCCATTTGCCGAGCCCGCCGCGCTGAGCCTGCCGCCCGGTTGGCTGGCGGCCGTGCCCGGGCTGACCGTGTGCGCCGCGCATGCCGAACTGGCGGCCAGCGCCCCGCCGGATGGCGACCACCGCCTTGGCGCCAGCCAAGGTGCCGCCAGCACGGACCGCCCCAGGGGCGCTGAGCCGGACGGCCTGCCGTCAGCCCAGCAACTGGCATCGGCTTTCGAGAGCAACGTGGTGGTGGGCGCCGCCATCGGCGACGGCGCCGGCCTGGCCCTGACCGACTTTGTCATCCATGGCGACGGTTTTGCGCGATTCTTGCTGCGCAACCGCGAGATGACCAGCCGCCAGGCCGGCCGCATGCTGCAGCGGCTGTTCGAGATCGAGGCCTACCGCATGATGGCCTTGCTGGCGCTGCCGGTGGCACGCGGGCTCTGGGTCCGGCTGCAGGTGATCGAGCACACGCTGGTCGAGCTGACCTCGCGCATCGCACGCAGCGACACCGGCACCGCTGGCCACACCGGACCCGGCGACAGCGTGCATGCCGACGACACCCTGCTGCAGCAGCTGATGGCGCTGGCCGCCGAGGTGGAGAGCGCGCTGGCCGCCAGCCAGGCCCGATTCAGCGCCAGCCGGGCCTACCACGCGTTGGTGACGACCCGCATCGGTGAGCTGCGCGAGCAGCGCATCCCCGGGCTGCAGACGATCGACGAGTTCATGGCACGCCGGCTCAGCCCGGCCATGGCCACCTGCGCCACCGTGTCGCAGCGGCTGCACAACCTGTCCGAGCGGGTGGCGCAGGCCAGCAGCCTGCTGTCGACCCGGGTCGACATCGCCCGCCAGCAGCAGAACCAGGCGCTGCTGGTCGCCACAGCGCGCCGCGCCAAGCTGCAGCTGCGGCTGCAACAGACGGTGGAGGGCCTGTCGGTGGCCGCCATCGTCTACTACCTGACCGGGCTCGTCGGCTACGGCGCCAAGGCGCTCAAGGCCGCGGGCATGGGCCTGTCGCCGGACCTGGTGACCGGCGTCGCGGTGCCGGTGCTGGGCGTGGGTGCGTGGTGGGTGCTGCGCCGGGTGCACCAGCGCATCGCCCACGACGACCCGCCGGGCAGCAGCCGCAGTTTCTAGCGGGCGCGGGCGGCGGCCACGGCCTGGCCCAGCTCGATCACCGCCAGCGCGTAGTAGCTGGACCAGTTGTAGCGGGTCACCGCGTAGAAGTTTTGTGTGCCGGCCACGAAGCTGGGCGCGGCGTCGCCGTTCTGCAGCTCCACCAGCGCCAGCAAGCCGGGGTGCAACAAGGCGGCCGGCTCCAGCACCGCGCCGGCATCGGCCAGCTGCGCCGGCGTGAAGCTGGGCAGGATGTCGGGCACCAGCAAGGTGGCGCGGGCGGCGCTGTCGACCGGTGGTTTGACCAAAAAGTGGCTGGGCCAGCCGCGCTGCCAGCCGTGCTCGGCCAGGTAGTGGGCCACGCTGCCGATCACGTCCGGCGCGCTGTTGGCCATGTCGATGTGGCCGTTGGCGTCGAAGTCGACCGCAAACCGGTTGATGCTGCCCGGCATGAACTGGCCCAGGCCGATGGCGCCGGCAAACGAGCCCTTGACCGCCGCGGTGGGCAATTGCTCGGTCATCGCCAGCCGCAGGAACTGGCCGAGCTCGTCCGTGAAAAACGCGCTGCGGTCCTTGCGGCCGGTGGGGAAGTCCAGGCTCAGCGTGGCCAGCGCGTCCAGCACCCGGTAGTTGCCGGTGACCCGGCCGTAGAAGGTCTCCACACCGATGATGCCCACCACCAGCGCGGCCGGCACGCCGTAGCGTTGCTCGGCCGCGTCCAGCCAGTCGCTGTAGGCGGCCCAGAAGGCAGCGCCGGCGCGCACCCGGTCGGGTTCGATGAAACGCGCCCGGTAAGCGGCCCAGTTCTTGGCCGTGCCGGCTGGCGGCGGCATGATCAGCCGCACGACGGCCGGCACAAACCGGGCCTGCGCCAGCTGGGCTCGGGCCCAGGCCGGGTCCAGCCCGTGGCGCTCGGCCAGCAGGTCGGCCAGCGCCAGCGCGTCAGGCCGGCTGCCGTAGGTCACGGCGTCGGCGTCACGGTCGCTGCGCACCGCGGACCGGGGTTTTTTCGACGCGTGTCTGGGTGGCTGTTTGGCCGCGGCCTTGGCCGCCGGCTTGCTGCGGGTCTTGGCCGCAACCGGGCTGGCTGGCGCGGTGGCCACACCCGCATCGGCGGCATTCGCCGGGGCCGGCGTGCCGCCCCACAGCAGCGCGGTGACGAGGCCGAAGACCAGGTGCCGCGAGACGGCCGGAATCAAGGGGAGCATCGGCCGGATTATCCTGGCGCCAGGGGCTGGGCCGGCAGCGGCGCCTTCAATCGACCCGCCTCGCGCGCCACCTGGGCCCACCAACCCCGCTCGGGCAGCCGGGCGCCGCCCGGCGCATACCGGCGGCGGTCCAGCCTGTCCAGCAACCGCGCCAGTGCCTCGCCGGCGGCGCCGTGGCGCTGGCGCACCATCGCGGCCAGCCTGCGCGGCGGGTGGTGCGGCAACGCCGGCACACCGGCGGCCCGCAACCGGCTGCCGATGCGTCCCTGCAGGCGGGTCCACGGGTCCTGGCGGCGGCGGTCGTGCCAGGCCCACAGCGCGCCTGCGCCAGCCACCGCAGACAAGGCGATCACCAGCACCCGCGCCACATCGGCCCAGTCCGGTGTCTGAACCCCCAGTTCGCGCAGCAGGTTGAACTGCCGGGTGCGCGAGTAGCCCATCACCCACTGGTTCCAGCGGTTGTCCAGGCGCTCCCAGGCATGACGCAGCCGGCTGGCCAGTTCGGGGTTCATGGTGTTGAGCGCACCGGCCACAAAGCCGGGCTGCGGCGGCAAGGACCGGCTGGCGCGCACCCGTTCGGGCGAGACCGCCGCGGTCGGGTCGGCACGCACCCAGCCCGCGTCCGCCGACCAGTACTCGGCCCAGGCGTGGGCATGGCTTTGCCGCACCACCCGGAAGCCATCAGCGTCCGGCGGCTCGGCGCCCTGGTAACCGGTGACCACCCGCGCCGGCACGCCCATCGCCCGCATCAGCACCACGAAGCTGGTGGCGTAGTGCTCGCAAAAGCCCTCGCGCCGGCCGAGCCAGAACTCGTCGATGGCGTCGCTGCCGTAGCTGCCGGGCTGCAGGGTGTAGACAAAGTCGGCCTGGCGCACATAGGCCATCAAGGCCGCGGCCAGGGTGCGGGCGTCGGCGTCACCCAGCCGGGCGCGCACCTGCTGGGCCCAGGCGATGCTGCGCGGGTTGAAGCCGGGTGGCAGCGAGCGCATCGAATTGAGCTCGGCCTCGTCGATCTGGCGGCCGTGCTCGAACCGGGTCCAGGCCTCGGCTTTCAGGCGCAGGCGCTCGCCGACCAGGCGGTCGGTGTGCCATTGCAGGTCGTGGCCCAGCCAGGGCTGCCAATCGAGCAGCAACGGCGCACCGCCGGCCGGCGCGGGGGTGGCCTCCAGCATCGGCAGCAGCGCCAGGCGGATCGGCTCCAGCAGCATCTCGTAATGCACCGGCGCACCCGACGTGACCAGGTCCAGCGGGCGCGGTGCAGCCCGAGCGGTGGCAAAGATCGACGGTTGCCACTCCACCCCGTCAAAGCGCGACAGCACCGGGCCGCGGAAGTACAGCGCCTCGGGCCGGGGTGCGGCGCCGTCGAAACGGATGCGGAAGGCAATCGTGTCGTCGTTGGCCAGGTCGGCCACGCCGCCTAAGCGCAGCGAGCCCGACAGCCCGGTGCGGCCCACGCCGTCCGGTGGCAGGCCCCAGAGCGGGCCGAAGCGCGGGAACAGCAAAAACAGCATCGCCATCAGCGGCAGCCCCAGCAGCGCCGAGCGCGCCGCCACCGCGCCGGCGCGCCGCAACGGCGGCCGGCCCACCGGCATGTTGGCCAGCACCAGCGCGGTCAGCAGGCCCCAGGTCGAGACCAGCATCGACAGCGCGGTGAGCAGCGACTGCGAGTACAGGCAGTGCGTCAGCACCAGGAAAAAGCCCAGGAAAAACACCACCATCGCGTCGCGCCGGGCGCGCAGCTCCAGCGTCTTGAGCGCCACCAGCACCACCAGCATCATCACGCCGGCCTCGCGGCCCAGCAGGGTGCGCTCGCTCCAGGCCGTCAGGCCAACGGCCACCACCAGCACCGCCATGACCTTCCAGCGCCCGGGCAACGGGCCGTTGCCCAGCGCCAGCAAGGCGCGCCAGACCAGCACCACCGCCGTCAGGGCGCCGCACCAGAACGGCAGGTGGCCCCAGTGCGGCACCAGCGTCCAGCCGATCACCGCCAGCTGGAACAGGGTGTCGCGGGTGTCGCGGGGCCACTGGCGCCAGGCCAGCGCTCGGGCGCGGATCGAGGCCGCGGGCGGTGGGCTGGCCAACGCTGCGGACGTCATGGCGCCTGCCACAAGGCCAGCGCCTGCAGCGCGCTGCGGCGGTGGGCCTCGCCGGTGGCCGGCGCCAGGTCCAGCCCCGGCAGGCGCAGGCCATAGCCCAGGCCCGCGCGGTCGGCGGCCAGCACCCAGGCCACCAGCCGCGACAAGCGGGCCTCGCCGGCTGCGCCGCCGGCTGCACCGAAGTCCAGCAACAAGGCCTGCGACGCGCTGGCGCTGGTATCGCGGCTGACCATCTCGCCGGTGCGGGCCACCTTCTTCCAGGCCAGTTGGCGCAGCGGGTCGCCCCGGCGGTAAGCGCGCACGCCCTCAAATTCGCCACCGGCGCCGCTGCGCGCCTGTTGCTCGCCGCTGCCGCTGGGCAGGCTGGGCGGCAGCGGCTGGGCCGGCTGCTCGGGCGCGGGGTAGACCAGTACCTCGGCCGCCGGGCGCCAGACCGTCCAGGCGCGGAACAGGCCGAGCGGAAAGTGCGTCTCCACCAGCAGCGTGGGCAGCCCGTGCCGGCCGCGCCGGTCGGGCGTGAAGCGCAGCCGCAGCACGCTGCTGCCCATCGCCGGCACGTCGCAAAACGTCATGCCGGCGCGCCGGGCCGCATACAGGCCCATGCCCACGCCGTGGCGCTCGTGGCCGGGGTTGTCGAGCACGATCTCGACGGTGGCCGCGTCGCCGGCAAACACCGGCGCCGGCGCCTTGACGTGCAGCATCAGCCGGCGCAGGTTGCCGTGGGTCTGGTGCATCGACACCAGCGCCGCGCCGCCCAGCAAGAAGGTCAGCGCGTAGCCCAGGTTGAGCTGGTAGTTGATGGCCGCCAGCAGCATCACCACCAGCGTCAGGCAAAAGCCCCAACCCGCCTTGGTCGGCAGGATGTAGAGGTTGCGCTGGGTCAGCGTCCAGTTGTCGCTGCGCGCCAGGCGGTTTTCGAACCAGGCGCGAATTTGGCGGGTCAGCACAGCGGGAACTGGCGCGGCTCAGCCGGCGCCGGGCCGCCCCAAGGCGGCTGACGGCCCCCTCGGGGGGCAGGAGCGAAGCGACGTGGGGGCAAGGTTCACGGCAGCCCCACCGCCTCCACCATCGCCCGCACTTGCTCGATGCGGCCACGCCCGGCGCTGGCCACCGGCACCAGGCGGTGCGCCGCGGTCTGCGGCAGGATGGCCTGGATGTCGTCCGGCGCGACGTAGTCGCGCTGGGCCAGCAGGGCGCGGGCGCGGGCGGCGCGCAGCACGCCGATACCGGCACGCGGGCTCAGGCCTTCGGCAAACCACTGTCCGGACCGGGTGGCGGCGATCAGCGCCTGCAAATAGTCCAGCAGCGACTCGGAGGCATGCACCTGCAGCACTGCGTCCTGGGCGGCCAGCAGTTCGGCCGGGGTCATCACCGCGCCCAGCCGCTCGACCAGGTGCCGGCGGTCCTCGCCGGCCAGCAGCGCGCGCTCGGCCGCGCGGTCGGGGTAGCCCAGCGTGATGCACATCAGGAAGCGGTCGAGCTGGCTCTCGGGCAGCGGGTAGGTGCCGAGCTGGTCGCTGGGGTTTTGGGTGGCGACGACAAAAAACGGCCGCGGCAGGCGGCGCGTCTGGTTGTCCACCGTGACCTGCTGCTCCTCCATCGCTTCGAGCAGCGCGCTCTGGGTCTTGGGGCCGGCGCGGTTGATCTCGTCGGCCAACAGCACCTGGGTGAACACCGGTCCTTGATGAAAGGCAAAGGCTTCGCTGCTGCGTTCGTAGACACTGACCCCGACCAGATCGGACGGCATCAGGTCGGCGGTGAACTGCACACGTGAAAACTGAAGGCCCAGCGAGACCGCCAGCGCATGCGCCAGGGTGGTCTTGCCGACACCGGGCACATCCTCGATCAGCAAATGACCACCGGCCAGCATGCAGGCGATGCAATCGTCGATCTGCAGCTGCTTGCCGACGATGACCGTGCTAATCTGGTTCGAAAGTTGGGAAAGACGCTGCGCGAGGTTGGCATCAGGCATGCGCGGCACCATACCGGAAAACAATTCGAGACAAGCATGGCCACAGCCTTCTACAGCCACCCCGAGTGCCGTTTGCACGATATGGGGGAAGGCCACCCCGAGTGCCCGCAACGGCTCGACGCCATCGCCGATCAGCTGCTGGCCTCGGGCCTGGACATCGCGCTGCAGCACCGCGAGGCACCCCTCGCCACGCTGGCGCAGATCGAGCGCGCCCACACCGTCAACTACGTGACGCAGTTGCGCGAGTTCATGCAGCAGGTGCAGCAAAGCGGAGAGTCGCGCCACCTCGACCCGGACACCGTTGTCTGCCCCGGCACGTGGCGCGCCGCGTTGCGGTCGGCCGGTGCGGCGGTGGCGGCGACCGAGGCGGTGGTGCGTGGCGAGGTCGAAAACGCCTTCTGCTCCACCCGCCCGCCCGGCCACCACGCCACCCGCAGCGAAACCATGGGGTTCTGCTTTTTCAACAACGTGGCCATCGGCGCACGCCATGCGCTGGACGTGCTGGGGCTGCAGCGGGTGGCGATCATCGACTTCGACGTGCACCACGGCAACGGCACCGAGGACATCATCGCCGGCGACGACCGGGTGCTGATGGCCAGCTTCTTCCAGCACCCGCTCTACCCCAACAGCGGCGCGGTGCCGATGGGCACCAACATGGTCAACGTGCCGATCCCGCCGTACACCCGGGGCATGGAGGTGCGCGAGATCATCGACGCGATGTGGATGCCGCGGCTGGAGGAGTTTCGGCCCCAGATGCTGTTCATCAGCGCCGGCTTCGACGCCCACCGCGAGGACGACCTGGGCCAGCTCGGCCTGGTCGAGGCCGACTACGAGTGGATCACCCGACGGCTCAAGGACGTCGCCGACAGGCATTGCGGCGGCCGCATCGTGTCCTGCCTGGAGGGCGGCTACGCGCTGTCGGCGCTGGCGCGCAGCGTGGTGACGCACCTGCGGGTGCTGGCCGACGTCTAGCCGGCGGGTCGGCGACGCCCGGCGTGCCCGGGCCGGCCGGTGTCGGGCTGAGACAATCCGGCCACCATGAGCGACATCGATACCTTCCCCGAGCTGCTGGCCGCGCTGACCCACCCGACCGCGCTGCTGGAGCTGGCGGTGCTGCTGGCCTGCCTGGGGCTGGCCTGGGGGGCCACCGTGTGGCTGCGGCCGCGCAGCGACGACGACGGCATCTGGTTTGGCAAGCGCGGCTATGACGGGGTGCTGTTCCCGCTGCTGGCGCTGGCGCTGGCCTTGTTGGCCAGGCTTTTGTTGCGCGGGCATCTGCCGGTGGCGGTGTTCAAGCTGGCGCTGCCGGTGCTGATCAGCCTGGCGCTGATCCGGGTCACGGTGCGGGTGCTGCATGCGGCGTTCCCCCACTCGCCGCTGATGCGCGCGCTGGAGCGATCGCTGAGCTGGGTCGTGTGGATCGGCGCGGTGCTGTGGACCACCGGCCTGCTGCCGTTGGCGCTGGCCGAGGCCGAGGCCATCAGCTGGCGCATCGGCGGCAGCCCGGTGTCGTTGCGCAGCCTGATCGAGGGCGGCCTGAGTGCGGTGGCGGTAATGCTGGTGATGTTGTGGCTGTCGGCCACGCTGGAGTCCCGCATGCTGCGCGCCGACAGCGTCAACCTGAGCGTGCGCAAGATGGCCGCCAACGCCACCCGCGCCATCCTGCTGCTGGTCGGCCTGCTGATCGCGATGTCGTCCGCCGGCATCCCGCTGGCGGCGCTCAGCGTGCTGGGCGGTGCGGTGGGCATCGGCATCGGCCTGGGCCTGCAAAAACTGGCGGCCAATTACGTTTCGGGTTTTGTCATCCTGGCCGAGCGCTCGCTGCGCATCGGCGATGTGGTCAAGGTGGACAACTTCGAGGGCCGCATCAGCGACATCAGCGCCCGCTACACCGTGATCCGCGCCGCCAACGGGCGCGAGGCTATCGTGCCCAACGAGATGATGATCACCCAGCGGGTCGAGAACTGCTCGTTTGCCGACCCGCAAGTGGCGCTGACCAGCCTGGTGCAGGTGGCCTACGGCACCGACCTTGCGGCGCTGATCCCGCGGCTGGTCGGTGCGATGGTGGCGGTGCCGCGGGTCTTGTCCGACCCGGCCCCCGCCGTGCAACTGTCCAACTTTGCCGCCGATGGCCTGGAGCTGACGCTGATCTTCTGGATTGCCGACATGGAAAACGGCCAGGGCAATGTGCGCAGCGGGGTCAACATGGCGGTGCTGCAGGTGTTGAATGCGGCCGGGGTGGAGATCCCGTTCCCGCAGCGGGTGATGCACGGGCTGCCGGCACCCGCCGCGCCTGCCAGCAGTCCCGGCAACGCCGCGGGCACGGACAGTGCCGTGCCGGCCTGACGCCCAGGCCCAGGCCCAGGCTCAGGCCGCGTCGAAGACGATCACCGAGCGCGCCAGTTCACCGCGCTTCAACTCGGCCAGCGCCTCGTTGACCTGGGCCAGCGCCACCCGTTGCGAGATCAGCGCGTCCAGCTGCAGACGACCCTGCAAGTACAGATCGACCAGCCGCGGCATGTCCACCGGGAAGCGGTTGCTGCCCATCAGCGAGCCCTGGATGCGCTTTTCACCCAGAAAATCGCTGCCGCGCAGCTCGATATTGACACCCGGCGGGACCATGCCGATGACGTTGGCGGTGCCGCCACGGCGCAACATGCCCCAGGCCTGCTCGACGGTCACCTTGAGGCCGATCGCCTCGAAGCTGTGGTGCACACCACCGCCGGTCAGCTCCAGCACCTGGGCCACCGGGTCGCCGGCGCTGGCGTCCACCACGTCGGTCGCGCCAAAGCTGCGTGCCAGCGCCAGCTTGGACGCCAGCCGGTCGATCGCGATGATGCGGCCGGCGCCGGCCAGCAGCGCCGCGTTGATCACCGACAAGCCGATGCCGCCGCAGCCGATCACCGCCACGGTGTCGCCCGGCCGCACGTTTGACGTGTGGGTGACGGCGCCATAACCCGTCATCACCGCGCAGCCGATCAGCGCGGCGCGGTCGAGTGGCATGTCGCGGCGGATGGCGACGCAGCCGTGCTCATGCACCAGCATCTGCTCGGCAAACGCACCCAGGCCCACCAGCTGCTGCACCGGCAGGTCGTCCTGGCTCAGGCGCGGCGCGTCGCCCTTGCCGCGCTTGGTTTCGGGGCTGACGCAGCGCGACAAATGGCCGGTCAGGCAGTGCTCGCAATGGCCGCAAAAGATCGACAAGCAGGTGATGACGTGATCACCCGGCTTGACGGTGCGCACCTCGGGGCCGACCGCCTCGACGATGCCGGCGGCCTCGTGCCCCGGCACAAACGGCGCCGGATACGGGTAGGTGCCGTCGATGAAGTGCAGGTCGGAGTGGCAGACACCCACGGCAGCGGTGCGGATCAGCACCTCGCGGGACTTGGGTTTGTCGATGGCCAGCGACTCGATACTGAGGGGCTGGCCGGCTTGGCGGAGGATGGCGGCTTTCATGGGGCCATGCTCGCTGCAAGCGGCGGCCGGGTCAATTAGGGGTGGCGCCAAGCTGGGAGTGGCGCCAAGCCCGGCACTCGCGCCCCCTCGCGCTGTTCATCGGGCCATCAGCCTGGCGGTGTAGGCTGCCCACCCTCGCACTGCCGGCACTTTGCCCGCGGCACGCCTGCCCGGCCCCAGAAAAATCCAATGAAATCCACCGACTTTCCCGACGACGACGACGAAGACGCCACCCACAGCCCGGCCGAGCGGGCCGCTGCGGCGTCGCGCAGCACCTGGGTCAGCGTGGCCGTCAACACCGCACTGACCGCCATCCAGGTCACGGTCGGGGTGATCGCGGGCTCGCAGGCCCTGATCGCCGACGGCATCCACTCGGCGTCCGACCTGGTGGCCGACTTCGTGGTGCTGCTGGCCAGCCACCACAGCCGCAAGGATGCCGACGCGGACCACCCGTACGGCCACCAGCGTTTCGAGACCGCCGCCTCGCTGGTGTTGGGGCTGCTGCTGCTGGCCGTGGGCATGGGCATGCTGTGGTCGGCGGCGTTGAAGCTGGAGTCGCCCGACGCGGTGCCGCAGGTGCATGTCATCGCGTTGTGGGTGGCCGGGGTGGCGTTGGTGGCCAAGGAGTCGCTGTTCCGCTACATGCTGGCGGTGGCCAAGCGGGTCAAGTCCAGCATGCTGGTGGCCAATGCCTGGCACGCTCGGTCGGACGCGGCGTCATCGCTGGTGGTGGGCATCGGCATCGCCGGCAACCTGGCGGGCTACCCGATCCTGGACCCGATCGCCGCAGCCATCGTCGGCTTCATGGTGGCGCGCATGGGTTGGACCTTCGGCTGGGACGCGCTGCACGACCTGATGGACCGCGCGGTGGACGAGGCCGAGGTCGAGGCCATCCGCCAGACCTTGGCGGACACGCCGGGCGTGGCCAATGTGCACGATGTGCGCACCCGCAAGATGGGCGACATGATCGTGGTGGATGCCCACCTGGAGGTGGACGCCAACATCACCGTCGAGGCCGGCCACGACATCACCGTGGCGGCCCGCCAGCGGGTGCTGCAGCGCCACCGCGTGCTCAACCTGATGACCCATGTGGACCCGTGGCACAGGCCGGACCTGGACCATGCCGGCCCGGTGGCGGCCACCGCTACGGCCACCGCCGCAACAGCCATGGCCGCTGGCGCGCTCAAACCACCATGACGGGGATCTTGCCGATCTTGGCCTGCCACTCCCTGGGGCCGGTGTTGTGCACGCTGGTGCCCAGGCTGTCCACCGCCACCGTCACCGGCATGTCCTGCACGTCGAACTCGTAGATCGCCTCCATCCCCAGGTCGGCAAAACCTACCACCTTGGCGCCCTTGATGGCCTTGGCCACCAGGTAGGCGGCACCGCCCACGGCCATCAGGTAGGCCGACTTGTGCTTCTTGATCGCATCGATCGCCACCGGGCCACGCTCGGCCTTGCCGACCATCGAGATCAGCCCGGTCTGCGCCAACATCATCTCGGTAAAGCCGTCCATCCGGGTGGCGGTGGTCGGGCCGGCCGGGCCCACCACCTCGCCCCGCACCGGATCGACCGGGCCGACGTAGTAGATGACGCGGTTGGTGAAGTCCACCGGCAGTGGTTCACCCTTGGCCAACATGCCCTGGATGCGCTTGTGCGCGGCGTCGCGGCCGGTCAGCATCTTGCCGTTCAGCAGCAGGGTGTCGCCCGGCTTCCAGCTGGCCACCTCGGCGGGGGTCAGGGTGTTCAGGTCGACCCGTTTGCTCTTGTTGTAGTCGGGCGCCCAGGTCACGTCGGGCCACAAATCCAGGCTGGGC
>Ga0209181_10002309_pt1 | contig 31571 bp, 25 predicted proteins | sample MAT05_FD_187208 | JGI IMG/M metagenome (GOLD analysis project Ga0209181, IMG submission 187208) | Freshwater microbial communities from Lake Fryxell liftoff mats and glacier meltwater in Antarctica - MAT-05 (SPAdes) (version 2) | ecosystem: Environmental > Aquatic > Freshwater > Ice > Liftoff... | reverse complement strand
GCAAGAACGTATCGCTACTGTTGGCCAGCGAGAACACCAGCAGGAGCGCCATCACCTGCCAGTACTGGCGCGACAACCCGCGGATGCTGGCGAGTGGCGTGGGCCCGGGTGCGATGATCGCGGGCGCGACCGGCTCGCGCAGCAGGAATGTGAAGCCGACCGCGGCCAGGCCCAGGACCGCGGCGATCGCGAAGATGGTGCGGAACGCGATCGAGGGATCGACGGTGGCGTCGGCCAGCCACCACAGGAGCAGCGCCGACAAGAGCACGCCAACCACCGCGCCGGCGCTATCCATCGCGCGGTGCAGGCCGAAGGCGCGGCCGCGGTCCTCGGGCGCGGTGGTGTCGGCGATGAGCGCGTCGCGCGGGCTCGAGCGGATGCCCTTGCCGACGCGATCGACGGTGCGCCCCAGGAGCACCATCGGCCACGCCACGGCGGCGACCAGCAGCGCCTTGCCGGCGACCGGCAGCCCATAGCCCCACCGCACGTACGGCACCCGGCGCGCGAAGCGGTCGCTGCGCCAGCCGGCCCACGCGGTGAGCAGCGCGACCGCGGCCTGGGCCACGCCCTCGATCCAGCCCAGCGAGGTGGCCGACGCACCCAGCACCAGCACCAGGTAGAGCGGCAGCAGCGGATAGATCATCTCGCTGGAGACGTCGTTGAAGAACGACACCCAGCCGAGGGTGACGACCTCGCGGGACAGCGGCTTGCGTTTCGGGGGTGTAGACACGGTGGCTCTCGTTGAGGGAGCACCGCAGTCAGACAGGCCTACGGTGCCCAGGGTGGGCAGTCGTAGGAGTCATTGGCACCTCCCAGGTGGGGGTGCGGGTGTCGGCGGACTCCACCGCCTTCGTGCGCGTCTCGCCCAGAGTTCACTGCGACGTGCCGGCTGTCAAGCCGCCGCAGCTCAACGTCGCGCGGCGATGCGAGGCAGCGGCGACGGCGGCCGGGCGAAGACGATCGGCGCGGTCGGGACGCTGACGCGGTCGACGTGGGTGACGTCGCCGACGCCGAGGTCGGTGATGTCGGTCGTGATCTCGCTGGTGTCGTCACCGACGTCGAGCGAGGCGCGTAGCGACGGCAGCGCGTCCTTGCGGACCGGGCCCGTGCCGCGCGGGAACCGGCGGGCCTCGGCAGCGGCGACGGCGGCCGGCAGCACCGGGGCGCGGGGCGTGACGATCGGCGGGGGAGGAAGCGGCGCGGCCTCGACTCGGCGAACCGCCGCGGGCGATGCGATCGGCGCGCGGACGAAGGGCGGAACCAGGGAGCGCGCGAGCGGCGGAGTCGGCGCGCGTCGGACCGGCGGGCGAGCCGGCGGCGGGACCACCGAGCGCGCGACCGTGACGCGAGCGGGCGGAGCGGGAGGCCTGGGCGCGACGATGACCGCGGCAGGCTTGGGCGCGGCGATGACCGCGGCAGGCCTGGGCGCGGCGATGACCGCGGCAGGCTTGGGCGCGACGATGACGGCCGCGGGCTTCGACACCGCGGCCACGGGCTTCGCGACCGCAGCGACCGGCGCGCGCGGGGCAATCCTGGGCGCAAGCTGGGGCGCAGCGACGGCGGCCTTCGGTGCGGATGCGCGGGGCGCCTCGGTCTCGGCGGCGGCTCGGGCGCGGGCCAGGGCCAGCTGCCACTCCCACTCCTCTTCGTCCTCGCTCTCGACCAGCACCGCGGGCGCGCGCGTCGCCGCAGCCGCGAGCGGCGGGCGCCCAGCTGGCACCGCGAACCTCGGGGCTGCCGCGATCGGCGCCGTCGGCGTCGCGCCGGGCGGGTCGAACGGCCGCCAGCCCACCACATGCCCGCCGCCGAAGCCCTCGCTCGGCACCGGCGCGTGCTGGGTCACGATCCGACCCTCCGGCGAGAGCGCCAGCCCGTAGTCCGACAGCTTCACGTACCCGGCACGGGACAGGATCTGGTCGATGACCGCCATGCGCCAGGCGATTGCACCCTCCGGGCCAGCAGCGTTCGGCCCGCGCTCCCGGCCCACCTGGCTATCCTCGCGAGATCCTGCCGATCGGTTCGCGAGCCGATCGGCCGGCCCCAGCCGGCTGGCGTCTCACGCCCCAGGACTCCAGACCCCAACGCCGCCGCCCACGGTTTGACTCGCTGCGTCAGCGGCCGGTGAATCGCGGCGGCCGGCGCTCGGCGAAGGCGAGCAGCCCTTCGTCGCGGTCTTCGCTGAACAGCGTCACGTCGTAGCACTCGCGCTCGATCCGCAGGCCCTCGTCGATCGCCAGGTCGAAGCCGCGGTCGATCGCCGCCTTCGCCATCGCCAGCGACCTGGGGGCCGCGCCGGCCAGCTCGCCCAGCACGCGGGCGATCGCGGCCGGCAGCTGCGCGGGCGGCACGACCTCCATCACCAGACCCAGCGCGAGCGCGCGCGCCGCACCGATGCGCCGGCCCAGCAGGATGAGCTCCTTGGCCGCCGCCACCCCGATGAGCCGGGGCAGGCGCTGCGTGCCGCCCGCGCCCGGGATGATGCCGAGCCGCACCTCGGTCAGCCCCAGCTCGGCGCTGTCGACCGCGAGGCGCAGATCGCACGCCAGCGCGAGCTCGAGGCCGCCGCCGTACGCCGAGCCATTGAGCGCGCACAGGGTCGGCTTGGGGATGCGCGCCCACGCATCGATCGCGCCGCTGATCGCGTCGATGTACGGCTGCGAGCCGCTGGCCGGCACGCCCTTGCGCTCCTTGAGATCCGCGCCGGCGCAGAACGCCTGCTCACCTTGCCCGCTGAGCACGATCACCCGCACCTCGGGATCGTCGCCGAGCGACCGTGCCAGGCGCGCCAGCTCGTGATTGACCGCGAGCGACAGCGCGTTGCGCGCCTCGGGCCGGGCCAGCGTGACCCAGGCGACGTGATCGCGAAGCTCGACAGTAGGCAGCGTCATCGCGTCGATACTATCGGAACCGATCGGCTCGGGGGGTGTCGCAAGCGCATGCGTTCAGCCCTCGTCGTGCTCGCGTTGTCACTGGTGGGAACCACAGGCGCCGCGGCCGACGCGCTCGAGTCGGCGCTCGACCAGCCGCTCACCGAGGTCTCCCACGCCGTCGCCGTCAGCGTGAAGGACGGCATCGCGGTCTACAAGGTGCGCCGCGTGTTCGCCAATGCCGGCACCGTCGCCGACGAGGTCCGCCTCGAGATCGACCTGCCCTACGGCGCCGCCGCCACTGGGCTGCGCATCCGGGCGCGCGACCGCTGGTACGACGGCGAGCTGATGGAGGCCGAGGCGGCGGCCAAGCTCTATCACGAGCTCACCGGGCGCGGGATCTGGAAGCCCAAGGACCCCGCGCTCCTCTACTGGCGCTGGGCCGACAAGCTCGCGCTGCAGGTGTTCCCGGTGCTACCCGGCGCGACCAGCACCGTCGAGTACACGCTCACCGTCCCGACCCGGTATAGCGGCGGCCAGGTCTTCCTGTCGTACCCGCGCCTCGGCAACGACGCCGCCGCCAACCTGGCGGTGCCGGTCTTCACGGTCACGCCGGGCTGGGGCGACGCCACCACCGCGATCCGCGTCGACGGGGCCCGGGTCGCGCCCGACGCGCCGCTGGTGCTGGCCGCGTCGGTGCAACCGGCCTGGCTCGAAGCCCTCGACCACGACGCCAGCGCCAGCTACGTGTCGAGCGTGATCGCGATCGAGCCCAGCGCCGCGAGCAAGGTCGGGTTCCGCACCGCCAAGCTCACGATCGATCTCGAGCACACCTACCGGAGCGATCTGCGCATCGCGCTGCTGCCGCCCGGCAGCAAGGACGGCATCACGGTCTTCGACGGCAGCGGCGGGGGCGACAACGACGTCCGCGGTAGCTTCGACGTCGCGCTCCCGGCGCGCACCGTCGGCGCCGGCACCTGGCGCCTCGTGGTGTCCGATCACGCCGCGCTCGACGCCGGCACGCTCGAGTCGTGGACGCTCGAGCTGGGCGACGGCAAGGCGGTGAAGCGCGTGAAGGGCGTCTCGGCCGACACCCCGATCTTCGTGCCCGACGCACCCGAGAACGCCTCCGACGGTGGCATCGCGATGATCGCCCTGGCGCCGCCGCCCATCGACGCGATCGCCACCCGGTTCGGCAAGGTCGTGGCGTCGGCCCAGCATGCCTTCGCGCGCCTCGAGGTCGACGTCGCGCCCGAGCTCCGACCGCTCCCCAAAAAGCCGCAGGTGGTCTTCGTCATCGACGCGTCGTGGACCCAAGGCGAGGACGGCATCGCCGGTCAGCTCGCGCTGGTCCGGGCGTATCTCACCCACGTCCCCGACGCCGAGGTCGAGCTGGTCGCGTACCGCCGCACCGCGCGCCGGGTCTTTGACGGCTTCGTGCCGGCCACCGACGTCGCGCGCCGCCTCGAGCTGGCCGGGAGCGCCGGCAAGCTGGCGCCCGGCAACGGCAGCGCCCTCGACGACGGCGCCCGGGTCGCCGCCGCCGCGCTGGCCGGTCGCAAGGGCCCGCTCCGCGTCGTCATCACCACCGACGATCTGCTGCGCACCCGCTTTGACAACCGCCTCGCGCTGGCCGCGCTCAAGGGCGCGCCGGCCGGCACCGTCGTGCATGTGGTCGAGACCAGCCTCGCCTCGGCGAGCGAGCTCACCCGCGACGACGATCACGCCCTGGCGCCGATCGCGCTCGCCAACCACGGCATCGGCGCGACCCTGGGCGGCCTCGGCACGCCCGACAAGCACCTGCCCGCCATCGTCCTGGGGCTGGTCCGTCCGGTCCGCATCGATCACTTCCAGATCGCCGGGCTCGATCTCGCGAAGGGCCACTACGACGCCACCTTGCCGACCAGGCTCGACGAGGGCGCCGGCTTCCGCATCGTCGTCGACGCGCCGGTCGCGCCCGATCGCGTCGAGCTGACCGGCATGATCTGGGGCGACAAGTTCCGCCGCGTGGTCACCACCGACGCCGCCTTCTCGCGGGCCGCCGCGGCCTGGGTCTTCTCCGAGGACGATCACCAGGAGCTGTCCCAGGCCGAGCAGATGACCGTCGCGCTCATGGGGCGTGCGGTCTCGCCGGTGACCTCCTACGTGGCCTTCGAGCCCGGGACCCGCCCCTCGACGATCGGCCTCCACGAGACCACCGGCAGCGGGGCGGGTTTTGGCAGCGCCAACGGTTCCATGTACGGCGGCGGCGGCGGTCGCGCGCGCATCGCCCCCACGCCGATGGACCTTGTCGCCGAGGGCGCCCGTCGCTGCGTCGAGCAGCACCACCCAGCGCCCGGCTGGTCGGTCACGCTCGACCTCGAGACCACGCGCGACGAGGTCGTCGACGTCATCGCCGGCGCTGGCGCCACCCTGCCCATCGCGGCGTGCCTGGTCGAGGCGACCTGGGCCATCCGGCTCACGTCCTCCTACGACCAAGAGCGCGAGCACTTCCCGCTGGTCTTCGACTGACTGTCAGGTCGGCGCGTACCGGCCGACCGTCTCGAGCATGACGTCGCAGCCGGGCGTCACGTCGACGTCGATCGTGACCAAGATCGTGCCGCCGACCTTCGCGGTCAGCTTGCCGACGGCGCCGATCGCGACCTTGCGGGTCCGGGCCGCGCCGCCGCTGCTGTCGATCGTGATCGTGTAGGTCGTCGGCGCCGCCTTGCACTCGGCCTCGTCGACGACGCTGACCCGGGCCGTGACCGCGACCTCGCCCTCGGTGTACGCGGTGGTCGACCGGAACTGATAGGGCAGCGTGGCGAGGCCGTTCTCCTTGAACAGCTCGGCCGCCGGGCTGCGGGAGTCGTCCTTGGGCGCCGCCTCGCTGTCGCTGTCGTCGTCGGCCCGGCTCAGCGCCGGCGCCACCGTGGTCCCGAGCATCGCGGCCAGCATCGTCATCGCGCGCAACGTGTTGGTCATGGTCATCTCTCCTGGTTGCGAGCAGGACGCGCGGCCCGCGCGATCTTCGCGGCCGTTGCAAGGCTTCTTCACACAGCGCGTCGAAGAGGCGTAACAGCGAGCCGCCATCGTCGAGTAGCAAAGGAGCTACTCATGTTGTGTCTCGCCATCGGACTCGGAATCTTCGGTGCCCTCGCGTTTGCCAAGGTGCGGCGGCTGCGCCACGCGCACTGGTACGGCGGCGGCTGTCACGGCCACCACGGCTGTCACGGCCACCACGGCTGTCACGGCCACCACGACCCGGAGGGTCACGCGCACCGGCGGAGCGGCAACCCGCGCCAGCGCCAGATGGTCAACGCCGCGCTTCGGCGCATCGAGGCCACGCCGGCCCAAGAGCGCGCCCTCGTCGCCGAGATCGATCGGCTCGAGGCTCGGCTCAAGACCGCGCGCGGCGGCCTCGGGGAGCTGCGCGGGGAGCTGGCCGAGGTCGTGCGCGGGCCGTCGGTCGACGACGCCGCCGTCGCGGGCGTGGTGAGCCGCATCGACGCCGCCACCAGCGAGGCGCGCAGCGCGCTGGTCGACGCGCTCCGCAACGTCCACAGCCTCCTCGACGCCGGCCAGCGCGAGCGGCTCGCCGACCTGCTCGGCCGCAGCTGGCGCGGTGGCAGCGGCCCGTACCGCATGTGAGAGGATGAGCCGTGCGGATCTTGCTCTGCGACGACGACGCGCGGCTCGCCGAGCTGCTGCGCGGCTACCTCGAGCCGCAAGGCGTGACCTTGGCCCACGCCGCGGGCGGGCAGGCCGGGCTCGCGCAGCTCGCGGCCGGCGGCTTCGACGCCGTCCTGCTCGACGTGATGATGCCCGGCCTCGACGGGCTCGCCGTCCTTCGCAAGATCCGCGAGGCCGGCCATCGGGTGCCGGTCATCATGCTCACCGCGCGCGGCGACGAGTCGGACCGCGTCGTCGGCCTCGAGCTGGGCGCCGACGACTACGTCGCCAAGCCGTTCTCGCCGCGCGAGCTGTTGGCCCGGCTGCGCGCGGTGGTGCGCCGGGTCGCCCCCGACACGCTCGCCGAGCGGCTCAGCGCGGCCGGCATCGCGGTCGACATCGCGGCCCGCGAGGCCTGGGTCGACGGCCAGTCGGTCGAGCTCACCGGCCTCGAGCTCGATCTGCTGGTCGTGCTCCTGCGGCGGGCTGGGCGGGTGGTGCCGCGCACCGCGCTCCTCGAGCTGGCGGGCCGCGGCGACGCCACGGTCAACGAGCGTGCCGTCGACGTCCACATCTCGCGGCTGCGCAAGAAGCTCGGCGACGAGGCCGCCGCGCGGATCCGGACCGTGCGCGGCGTCGGCTACACCCTGGCCCGGTCGGTGGGCGAACCGTGATCGAGCGGCTCGAGCGTCGGCGCGCGCTGCGCGAGCGCTGGAAGGCCGAGTGGCGGGCCGAGCGCGAGCTGTGGCGCGCTCACCATCGGGATTCCCATCACGACTGCCGCGAGCACCGCTGGCGTCAGGTCGGGCCGTGGTGGCTCCAGGCCAAGATGCGGTTGCGCATCTTCCTCGGCTTTGGCGCCGCGCTCGGCATCGGCGCGTGGATCGGCAGCCGCGCCCCGTCCGGCGATCTGCGCTGGTGGCAGCTCGCGCTGCTGCTGATCTTCGCGTGGGGCATGGCCGGTGGCGCGGCGTGGCGCCTGACCCATCCGCTCATCATCACGATCAAGGCCGCGCGCGACCTCGGCGACGGCAAGCTCGAGACCCGGGTCCGGGTCGGTCGTCAGGGCGGCGAGATGCGCATCCTGGCCGCCGCGCTCAACCAGATGGCCGAGAAGTTCCAGCGTCAGCTGTCCGATCAGCGCCAGCTCTTGGCCGCGGTGTCCCACGAGCTGCGCACGCCGCTCGGGCACATGCGCGTGCTCATCGAGACCGCGCGCGACGGCGCCGCGGTCGGCCCCTCCCTCGACCAGCTCGAGCAGGAAGTGCTGATGCTCGACGATCTGGTGGCGCGGCTCCTGGCCTCGTCGCGCCTCGAGTTCGGCACCGTCGAGCGGCGCGAGGTCGACCTCGCCGCGCTGGTCGCCGACGTCGCGGTCGCGGCCGGGGTCGCGCCCGAGGCCTTCGCCGCCGACGGCGCGGTGCGCGCGCCGATCGATCCGACCCTGTTCCGGCGCGCGGTCGCCAACCTGCTCACCAACGCGGCGGTCCATGGCGGCGGGGCGGTCGCGGTGCGCGTCGAGCGGCGCGGCGATCGGGTCGCGATCGAGGTCGACGACGCCGGCCCGGGCTTCGCGCCCGAGCGTCACGCCGACGCCTTTCGGGCCTTCGTGCCGTCGGCCGGCGGTGGGCTCGGCCTCGGCTTGGCGCTGGTGTCGCGCATCGCGGTCGCCCACGGGGGTCGGGCCTGGACCGGCGCGCGTCCCGGCGGCGGCGCGCGGGTCGGCTTCGACGTCGCGGCTACTTGACGCCGAGCGTGAGCAGCACCGTCGCGGCGTCGAGGCGTGTCGCCGGCTGATCGTCGGCCAGCGCCGCCCACAGCCCCGGCGTGATCGTGCCGGCCGCCAGGTGCGCCATCACCACGGTTCGCCGCACCGCCGGATCGGGCGAGGCCGCCAGCGTCACCAGCACCGGCGCGCCCCGGGCATCGCCCAGGCGGCTGAGCTCGGCCGCCGCAGTGGCGCGGTCGCCAGCGTCGCCAGCCTCGGTCGCCGCGATCGTCGCGAAGCTCGCGATCGCCGGCTCGCGCTGGTCGAGATAGGCGAGCGCTCGGGCCGCCGCCAGCTGCACCGTCACCGACGCGTCAGTGCGCGCGGTGGTCGCGCGGCCGGTCGCGCTGGCGCGATCGAGCGCGCTGGCCAGGAGGTTTACCGCGCCGGCCCGCACGCCGATCTGGTTGGAGGCCAGCGCGCGATCGAAGACCGCGACCGCCGCGGCGCGATCGCCCACGCCCTTGGCGGCGGTGATGGCGACCATCGGATCGGCGTCCGCGAACAGCGTGCGCAGCGCGTCCTTGCCGTCGACGCGGGCGATCAGCGCCACCGCCGCGAGCCGCACGCCGAGCGACTCGTCGGCCAGGGCGGCCCGTGCGCGGGTGCCGAGCTGTGGCTGGCGGCCGCGCGAGCCCGAGGCCAGGCCGTGCAGCGCCGCCGCGCGCACCTCGGCGCTGACGTCGACGGTCAGCTCGAGGAGCTTGGCGGTGTCCCGGCCGTCGCCGAACCCGCCGATCGTCGTCGCGGCGATCGCCCGCACCCGGGGGTCGGGATCGCTGAGCGCCGGCCGCAGGTCGTCGGCCGCGAAGCCGCGGGCCTTGCGGCCGATGCCCTCGACCGCGATCGCGCGGGCTGCCGGGTCGTCGGAGCGCAACATCTGATCGGCCACCTCGGGCGCCTGCGGGAACGCCCGCAGCACCGCGACCGCCGCCGCCGCCGCGACCAGATCGTTGTCGTCGCCCATCGCGCGCCCCACGTCTTGGGCCAGCGGCTCGAGCTCGAGGCGCTCGACCGCGCGGATCGCCGCGACCTTGAGCTGCACCGACGGCGAGGTCAGCGCCTGCCAGATCGTCGTCATCGCCAGCGTGCGTAGCGCCGCGCCGTCGTCCTTGCTGCCGCGCTGTCGGTACCAGGCCCGGTAGTCGGCGATCGCGGCCGGCGCGTCGCCCAGCCCGAGCAGCGCGCGCAGCCGGATGCGATGCAGCTGGGCGTCGTCGGGATGCTTGACCAGCTCGCCTTCGGCGTAGGTCGAGGCGCTGCGGTAGTCGCCGCTGTCCAGGAGGGTCTGGGCGTGTTGCGCCGCCGCGGACGGGCCGCAAGCAGCGAGGGAAACGGCGAGGAGCAGGTGAAGCGTGCGCATACGGCCTCCGGCAAGCGAAGATGCACCGCGAGGACACGCGGCGCCAGACGGGTGTTGCTCGCTAGTGTCGTCGCGTCTCGTCGCGGTTACGTGCTACGCAACGCGCGTGCCTCTCCGCGCCGTGTTGTTCGATCTCGACGGCACGCTGGTCGACAGCGAGCGCCAGTATGGCGAGGCCATGGCGCGCGCGCTGGCCCGCGACGCCGACATCCACGTCACCGACGACGATCGCGCGTTCGGCATCGGCCGCTCGTGGGTCGCGATCCACGAGCACCTGCTGGGCCGCTACCCGGCCTTGCCGTGGGCGCGTGACGAGCTGATCGCGCGGACCGCCACCGAGAGTCGCGCGCTGTTCGCCGCGCGCGGCGTCGCGGTCATGCCGGGCGCGCTGGCCGCGGTCGCGCGCTTCGCCGATCGCAAGCGCGGGCTCGTGACCGGCAGCTCGCGGGCCGAGGCCGCACACATGCTGGGCTTGCTGGCCCTCGCCAAGGCCTTCGACGTCACGCTGTGCGCCGAGGACGTCGCCCGCTCCAAGCCCGCGCCCGACGGCTACCTGGCCGCCTGCGCCGCGCTCGGCGTCGCGCCCGCCGAGGCGGTCGTCATCGAGGACTCGGCGGCCGGGTGCGCGGCTGGCCGGGCCGCCGGCTGCGCGGTGGTCGCGGTGCGCGCCGGCAACTTCGCCGGTCAGGACCAAGGCTGCGCCCACCGCATCGTCGACACGCTCGACGAGGTGACGATCGATCTGGCGGTCGCGGTGGCAGAGGCGGCGGCTCGTGGGTATGGTGGCGCGCCACTCCGATGAAGCTGCCCAAGCGCATCACGGTGTACGAGGTGGGGCCCCGCGATGGCCTCCAAAACGAGGCGCGTCAGGTGCCGACCGCCGACAAGATCTCGTTCATCCACGCGCTGATCGACAGCGGCCTGTCGCGCATCGAGATCACCAGCTTCGTCAGCCCCAAGTGGATCCCGCAGCTCGCCGACTCGGCCGAGGTCGCGCGCGGCGTGCATCGCAAGGAAGGCGTGACGCTGTCGTGTCTGGTGCCCAACCGGCGCGGCCTCGACGCCGCGCTGGCCGCCGGCATGCGCGAGGTCGCGGTCTTCCTGTCGGCGTCCGAGACCCACAACAAGAAGAACGTCAACAAGACCATCGCCGACACCATGCGCGCGTTCGAGGAGGTCATCGCCCCGGCCCGGGCTGCGGGCGTCGCGGTGCGCGCGTACCTGTCGACCGCGTTCGGCTGCCCCTACGAGGGCGACGTCGACCCCGCGGTCGTGGTGTCGATGTGTCGCGAGCTGCGCGCGATGGGCGTCTATCAGGTCTCGGTCTCCGACACCATCGGCGTCGCCAACCCAGCCCAGGTCGAGGACGTCCTGAGCCGCGTCCTCGAGGAGGTGCCCCTGGACGCGGTCGCCGTGCACTTCCATGACACCCAGGGCACCGCGCTCGCCAACTGTGTCACCGCGATGCAGCTGGGCGTGACGACGATCGACTCGTCGGTCGGCGGGCTGGGCGGCTGCCCCTACGCGCCGGGCGCCGCCGGCAACCTCGCCACCGACGACTTGGTCGCCATGCTGAGCTCGATGGGCATCGAGACCGGCATCAATCTCGACAAGCTCGTCCTCGCCTCCCGCCAAGCCGCTAGCTTCGTCGGTCACGACCTGCCGTCGAAGTACCTCAAGGCCCATCTCGGCAAGCAGGCTCGCGCCCGCCGCCGCGCCGAAAACAGCTAGCGCCGTTCCGGCTCGAGCACGACGACGGCGGTCCAGGCTCCGACGCCGCGGGCAGGGCCTACCGCGGCCCGCCCTGGAGGCCTCAGTTGATCGACCACGATCCGCCGATGCGGACCCAGACGTTGCCCTGCTGCTGCCAGCGCACCGGCTCCCAGCGGCGGTTCGCCTTGGTGCGCTCCCAGTGGCCGGGCGCCCACTCGTACTGGTCGTTGGTCCACTGCCAGGCGCCCTCGATCCAGAGGTAGCCCTTGCGGCTCGGGCCGGGGTTCTCGACGCGGGCCGGCGGCGGCGCCTGGGTCGGCCCGTAGATCGTCACCGTGCCGTTGTTGACGACCGCGGTGCCAGCGCCGTTGGTCGCCACCAGCGGAGGCTGACCGCCGTTGTTGTTTTGCGGATACCGGTGATCCTGGACCTGATCGCGCTGCGGGTAGCCCCCGCCATTGCCGCCGCCTGCGACCACGACGCCGCCGTCGCCGGTGACGATGGTGCCCCCCGCGCCGCCGTTGGCCCAGGTACCGGCGACCCAGTGCCAGCTGCCGTTGTGGGGCTCCCAGCGACCGTCCTGCCACGACTGGTTGGCGCGCTGGCGCTCCCAGTGGCCGTCGATCCATAGCCACTGGCCGTTTTGCATCGTCCAGTTGCCGCGGACCCACACGTGGCCGGCCATCGGCTGCGGGTTCTCCTGGCGGGGCTCGGGCGGCGCGTCGTACGCGACCACGACCCCCGGGGTCTGGACTCGCCCGCGGGCGACCACCGTACAGGCGGGGATGGTGGCGCCGAGCGCCACGGTGAGGCCAAGGGCCGACAGGATCCGACGGGTGCGATTCATCTCGAGTCTCCTTAAGGTGTCTTCCGGCCCGCGGCGAGCGCAGCGCTGGAAAGTCAATCTTGGACGGCCAGGTCCGCAATTGGTTCAACGGCAGTATTCAGGGGAGCTCCCGCAGTGTCAACGCCGCGAGTTCGCGGGCCCTAAGGACTACTGCGTCACCCACCTCGGGGGCTGCGGCGCGGCGGCGCGGGCGCCTCGCGGCTTACCTCCTCGCTCGCTCCTCGAGGTACAAGCGTACGCCTTCGTCGCACGACTGCGGGGGCGCTCGCGATCCGCCTCGCGCGGCCCCGCCTCGCTCCTCCTCGGAGGTGACGCCTTGCCATCCGGGCGCCTCGACCGATCCTCGATCGACTTGTCCACTCGCGGGCCCTCACTGGTCGAGCGCGGCCACGTCGGCCGGCGCGGCCGTGCGCAGCCACATGAGGTAGTCGGTCAGCGACGTGAGCTGCGCCGGCGACAGCTCATCGGCGAAGCGCGGCATGTCGTTCATCGCGCCAAACCGGTGGGACGCGCCCGGGTCCCTGATCATGCCCTCGAGGTAGGCCCGTGAGCCGTAGCCGGCCAGGTTGGGTCCGGTCGAGGGCTCGGTGCCGACGCGCTCGTGACAGTCGCTGCAGGTGCCGTCGTCGAACAGCGTCTGCCCGCGCGCGACCTTGGCAGCGTCGGCGTCCTTGGCGCCGCTCTCGGCGTAGAGCAGCTCGACCAGCGCGTCGACCTCGTCGACGGGCAAGTCGACCGCTGGCATGGTGTTCTCGTCGTTCGCGATCTTCGGGCTCTTGCCGAAGTGCTCGGGGGCCAGCGGGTTGAGCAGCAGCGAGCGGGTGTGCGCGCGTGAAGCGTTGCCGAACCCCAGCACCGGCGCCTTGCGATCGTCTCCGGCGTGGCAGCTCGCGCACTCCCGCGTCCACAGCCGCCGGGCCTCGTAGAACGGCGCGGTGGTGTAGACCGCGAGCCCGCCCGGCGCCGGCACGCCGTTGCGCTTGGCCAAGGCCCGGGCTCGCCGCGCGTCGTGGGCGATGGCGTCGCGGCGCCGGTCGAGCGCGGCGTCGGCGCCCCGGCGATCCTGCCGCGCCGAGCTGTAGCCCAGCGTGGCCAGCGCGAGGAAGAACCCGCCCAGCCCGACCATCGCCACGGCGTGGACCGTGCCGCGCGGCCGGCGTCGGTCGACCAGCGGCAGCGCTGCCAGCAGGCCCACGATCAGCAGCGGCAGGCCCAGCGCCACAACGGTGCGCAGCGAGCCGGCCACGTTCACCAGCGCGTAGAGCGGACGGAAGTACCACTGCGGGCGCGCGTCGTAGAGGCCAGTCGGGTCGGCCGGCCCATCGAGCCCGGCGCCGCCCGCGTGGATCGACCACGCCACCAGCGCCGCGAGCACCAGCGCCGCGACCACCACGTTGCGGAAGGTCTGGTGCGGCCAGGCTGGCGCATCGGTGCCGCGCGCCGGCAGCGGGCCGTGTGCGCGGGCCGCGCGCCGCCACGCCGCCACCAGCCCCAGGGTCAGCGCCGGCAGCACGATCGCGTGGAGCGCGTAGAAGCGCGTCAGCGTCAGGTTGCCGAACTGGTTGCCGCCCTGGACCCCCTGCGTCAGCTGCCGCCCCAGGCCGGGCGCGTCGGTCGCGTATCCCAGCTCGACCTTGGTGGCCCAGTAGCCGTACTGGTCCCAGCGCAGCAGGAACCCGGTCACCGAGTAGCCCATCATCACGGCGAGGAGCGCGAGCCCGATCCACCAGGTCAGCTCGCGCGGCTGCCGGTAGCCGCCGCGCACCGCGGTCAGCACGAGGTGCGCACCCGCGACCACGACGATCGCCGACATGCCCCAGCGATGCACGCCGCGCACGAGCGACCCGAACGGTACCTGATCTTCGATGTACGCGACCGAGGCCCAGGCCGCGCCCGTCGACGGGCTGTAGTAGAGCGCCAGCAGCGCGCCGGTCACCGCCTGCACGATCAGCAGCAGCGCCATCGCCGAGGTCAGCGTGTGCAGCAGCGACGGACCGCCCGCGACCGGCGCGCGCCAGCTGGCCGCCGCGTCGCGATACCCGACGCGGACGTCGAGCCAGTCGAGGAGCTTACCCATCAGGCCGGCTTTCGGTCAGCGCCGCCGTTGTCGTACTGCACCCACGTCACCATCACCCGGTCGCCCTCGACCGAGAACGGCAGTGGGTCGAGGCCGCGCTCCGCCGGGCCGCTCAGCCGCTGGCCGTCGACGTCGAAGGTCGCGCCGTGGCACGGGCACTCGAAGCGGCCGGTCTGCGCCGCATAGCCGATGGCGCAGCCCTTGTGCGGGCACACCGACGACAGCACCGCGATCGTGCCGTCCTTGCCGCGCCGGATCCACGCCGCGCCCAGCGCGACGTCGTTGGTCGTGGCCCAGGCGTCGCGCACCGTGTGGGCGACGAGCGGCACCCGCACCGGCGCTGCGCCGAGGTCGGCCACCGCGATCGCGTCGATCGGCGCGCTCGCCGCGGTCACGATCTGCGCGCCCACCGGATGCGCGATGAAGCGCGCCGCTGGCACGAGGATCACCGCCCCGACCCCGCATCCGACCACGCCGGTGGCGAGCTTCAGAAACTCACGCCGCCCCACGCCGGGGCTGGCAGGCGCATCGGAATCATCTGTGGCCATGGCGCACGGTACTACGCCAGCCTCCACCGCAGGTCCGCCCGGGAATCAACCGAACGTGCGCTCGTCGCGCTCCTGATCTTCTTTGCAGCGGATGCACAGGCTGGTCTCGGGCCGCGCTTCGAGCCGCTTCTTGCCGATCGGCTCGTCGCACGACTCGCAGCTGCCGAAGGTGCCGTCCTCGATCTTCTTGAGCGCGAGATCGAGCTTTCCCAGGAGGCTCTTGTCGCGCCCGCGCAAGCGGAACTCGAACGACTGGTTGTACTCGGCCGAGGCCAGGTCCATCTCGTCGGGCAGGTCGCTCGTATCGAGCGTCATGTTCTCGGTCAGGGTCTTGCGGGCCCGGTCCACGACGTCGTGGCGCTTCTGCTCGAGCAGCTCCTTGAACTTCTGTAGTTCCTTCTTGTTGAGCGGCTTGACGGTTGCGGATGCGGCGGCTGTGCTGGTCGACACGAGGGGCCCCCTTCGTAAAAGGCCGCATACAGTAGTGTCCAAACCGCATTCTGACAAGGGCGCGTGGTCTACCCGCGCCGACATTCGCCCGCACCTTGACAGTGTGTAGGTCCCCCGACGAGAATTGCCGCAACATGGCCGGTTCCGACAAGCGCAAGCAGTCTCTCTACTTCCCCGAGGACATGCTCAAGGAGATCCAAGACGAGGCGGCCCGGCAAGACCGGTCGCTGTCGTGGATCGTGCAGAAAGCCTGGAAGATCGCGCGTAAAGAGATCATGAAATACCCGTCCGTGAACGAGTTCCCGGGCGAGGAGGACACGAAAGAGATCTCGTAACGCGCGATGGCGCGCTGGGGGTACGCGGCAGCACCGAGCGACGGCACCCGCCTCTTCTACGAGGACGATGATCGCGGCGATCCCCGGACGCCCGTGATCTTGTGCGATGGCATCGGATGCGATGGCTACGTGTGGCGATACCTGCGCCCGAGCCTCGCGCCGCGCCGCGTGGTGCATCCACACTACCGGGGCCACGGCCGGTCACAGGCGCCGCGCACGGCGAGCCGCGTCGAGATCCCCGATCTCGTTGACGACGCGGTCGCGGTCCTCGACGATGCCGACATCGGCAACGCGGTCTGGATCGGTCACTCGATGGGCGTGCAGGTCGCGCTCGAGGCGTGGCGCCGGCACCGCGATCGAGTCGCTGGCTTGGTGCTGGTGTGCGGGGCGCCGTCGCATCCGCTCCGCAGCTTCCGCGGCTCTGGCGTCCTCGAGGAGCTCCTGCCCACGATCGAGCGCTGGGTCCTGCGAGTGCCCGGCATGATCAATGGTCTGACCCGCCGGCTGCTCCCGACCCGCTTGGCCCTCGAGATCGCCGGTCGCTTCGAGATCAACCGGCCTCTGGTCAACCCCGACGACTTCATGCCGTATCTAGAGGGAATGGCGCGGATGGACGTCCGCACCTTCCTCGCGATGCTGGCCGCAGCCGGGCGCCACAGCACCGACGCGATCCTCGGCGACATCGATGTGCCGACGCTGGTGATCGCTGGCGGCCGAGACGGGTTCACGCCATCTTCGCGTAGTCGCGAGGTCTTCGAGCAGGTTCCCAACGCCGAATGGCTCGAGATCGAAGACGGTTCACACACGGCGCCGATCGAACGACCCGAGCTTGTGGACGAGACAATTGCCACGTTCCTGGATCGTCGGATCATCTGAGCTGTGCAGTCAACCTATTGTTATCAGATGACTATTCGGTGAGAATCCCCAGACGATCCTCCCCTCCTCGCGGGGCGGGATTTTCCGCAAAAAGTCGTGGCTTTTCGATAGGTGTTGGTGCAAGGTGCGCTTCCCCGCAGCAAGCCATTTTGAGGGCTTAGCCGCGTGGTTGTGCGCTTTGCCGCTTCTAATAGCGATGTCGGCGGGCGCGAGAAAGAGATGAGGAAATGACCCGTCCCGTCCTGCGCCGCCCTGACGATGACAACGATGGCCTGGTCGCGCTTCCGCCCATCCAGCTGGTGCGTTCGCGCTTGCGCACGACCGTGAAAGAGTTCGGGATCGCGTCTCCGGGGCGCCGCGCGGCGGCTCTCGCCGCGGTCTGGATCGCCGCGACTGGCTGCGAAGCCGACCTCAACCACTACGATCCCGAGGAGGCGCTTCGCACCTACCGGATCATCGAGAGCGAGCTCCGCGCCGAGCTCCGCATCAGCGTCGGCCGCGGCATCACCAACGAGCCGCACGCCGCCACCCGTAACACCATGATCCAGATGCTCGAGCACCTCGAGGAGCTCGAAGCTGCTGCTGTCGCGCCGCGCCCGGCGCGTCGCCGCCGCCGTCGCTAGCTCCTGCACTCGCGCCGTCACGGGCGTGGGGTTTGGGCGGGGAGCCACGCGCTGTGGCCGGACGTGCTGTGCTGCCCCGGACGGCTGCGCGTGTCCGGCGATGGCCGGAAATGGCCGAGACTCGGCCACGGCTTGTCCGAGAGTCGGACGGATCATGCGCAACCCATTGACTTAACTGGGTCGGCGTGTGGGCACCCGACTTGCTGAGCGAGCGGGCATGTGCGCACGAGCGGCCGAGGGTGGGGCGATCTGGAGCGAGTTCTGGGCAGCCACGAGGCGAACCTCGCTGGCCGTTGGCGTGGCGCTCGGCGTTGGTGGGGTCGCGCCAGCAACGGCGTCGGCGGAGCCTTGCCTCAGCGCGCCGCTTGGCGCGGTCCAAGAGGCCGCGGCGCGCAACCTGGGGCTGACCGAGCGGCCACGCTGGCGAGCCCGATCGCGCTGGGCCGCCACCATGCCGCTCGTGACCGTGCGCGTCGACAGCGGGATCGGCTGGGAGGAGGCCCGCACCAGCCGGACCGCGCCGATCGCGGTCGACCACGATCAGGGCGTGGAGGTGCGCCTGAGCTGGCGCCTCGATCGCCTGATCTACAACCCCGACGAGCCACGGCTCTTCGAGGCCGAGCGCACCGCGCGTCGGGCTCGGGTGGCGCTCGATCAGGAGGTTACCCAGCTCTACTACCGGTGGCGACGCGCCGTCCGTGACGCCCGCGATCCCGACGACGGCGGCGACGACGCCGACGAGCAGCTCGACGAAGCCGAAACCTTCTCGCAGCTCGACGCCGTGACGGGCGGATGGCTCGGCCGGCAGGGCGGAGGTTGTCCGTGACCACCGCGGTCCGGCGGGAAAGTTGCGATGCGGCGTGGCTCGGCGACTATCCCCGTCGTGGCAGCCATTTCGTCTCCTCAGCGCGCGGCGCCTCGACACGCGATCGACGCCGAGGTCACGCTGTCGGGGCCGACCGGACCGCTGGCCCGTGGGCGGACCCGCAACCTGTCGGCGGGCGGACTGTGTGCCGTGGTGTCCCATCCGATCGCGCGTGGGACCACCCTCGAGGTCTCCATCTCGCTGGTCTTCGAGGAGCACGGGCTGTCGGAGCCGCTGAGCCTGCCGGTCCGGGTGGTCTGGTGTACGAGCTTCGTCGCGGGCGAGCAGGTAGGCTTGGCGTTCCTGCCGCTGCGGCGCGAGCAGGCGTCGTATCTCGACATGTTCATCCGTTTTCTGACCGACGAGCGCGTCGGATCCTAGCCAAGCGCGCGCGGTTTCCTCTACACTCGCCGAGGGGGAACGCAGCTCGCCGCCGGCATGCGCTGGCGGATCGTGTGTGGCTCCCGGGAGCTCGCATGCGCCGCAGCATCGTTACCATCGCCACGGTCGTGGCCGCGCTGCTCACGTTCACGCACCGCCGAGCGAACGCACAGCCGGTGAAAAACCGCATCTCGGTGATGGTCGACTCATCGGGCTCGATGGTGATGACACCCGAGATCGTCACGTTCACCAAGACCTGCACGCCGACCGGCTGGGCGCCTTGCACCGGCAACAGCGCGGACCCGCCCACGCTGCAGCAGACCTGCAACCCGTGCGTGACCGACACGATCAACTTCCGAGCGAGCTGCGCCAACTCGTGGAGCGCGTCCTGCGCAGCCGACTACATCCGCTGCCTCCAGGCTGTCACCGGCCAGACCACCTGCAGCAACACCATGACGTCGAGCGACGGCGTCTCGACGCGCGGTGACGGCTCGGCCGACCTCGGTGGCTGCGACCTCAACGGCGACGGCCTCGCCAACGACAGCCGCATGTACCAGGCCAAGGAGGCGCTCAACAACGTCGTGTCGACCTTCGGCGAGGTCGAGTTCTCGCTGTGGCGCTACAGCCAGGTCACCGGCGGGCAGAACTGCGTCACCGACGGCACCTGCCCCGACACGCCGGGCGGGCTCAGCATCATGACCTGCGAGGATCAGGACAACAACAGCGGCACGTCGTCGGTTTGCGCGCTCGACGCCGACATCCTCGACAGCGCGACCGCGGTCGGCTTCGAGGGCCAGTGCTACCGCTTCACGTACACCGGCTCGCCGGCCGCGTTCTCGTGCAGCTCGTGCGACTTCGCTAACTCGTACGACCGGGCCAACTGCATGATGTTCGACCTCGACCGGGTCAAGACGACGGCGGTCTCGCCGCTCAACAACACGTCGGCGGTGAGCTGCTTTCCGACCGCGACGCCGCAGCACCGGTTCATGCGCTACCACGGCGCCTACATCAATGGCGGCGCGTGCGACCCCACCGGCGGTCAGCGCCTGGTCGACTTCCCGGCCACCGGCTACGACGACAACTACCCGGCGATCGCGTCGTGGATCGACCACAACCAGAATCCGTTCGCCACCCAGAACGAGCTGCGTCCCAACGGGGGCACGCCCATCGCCGCGTCGCTGCGTGACATGCGCGCGTCGATCTTGGGCTCGCTCGCGGCCGACGCCAAGACGCCGTGCCGCAAGTACCAAGTCGTGTTCCTCACCGACGGCGGCGAGAGCTGCGAGAGCGTGCCAGCGGCGGTCAGCGCGGCCCAGACCTTCCAGAACCTGTCGTTCACCAACCCCAACGGCGTGAACGTCACTGGCTACAACGTGCCGGTCTACGTCATCGGCTTCGCGATCTGCCCACCGGGCAATCCCAACTGCCAAACCCGCACTGATCTCAACTCGATCGCGGCGGCCGGTGGTACCACCCAAGCGATCCTGGTCAACAACCAGCTCGAGCTGCAACTCGCGCTCGCGCAGATCGTCGCCGCCTCGGTGGTGAGCGAGCGCTGCAACGGCCTCGATGACGACTGCGACACTTTCATCGACGAGGACTTTCCCGGCAAGAACTCGACGTGCAGCGCCGGCACCGGCACCTGCTTCGATGCCGGCAACGTGGTCTGCACGCCCGATCAGCTCGGCCTGTTCTGCGACGCTACGCCAGGCGCGCCCTCGGCCGAGGTCTGCAACGGCCTCGACGACAACTGTGACGGCCTCGTCGACAACGGCATCAACTGCCAGGGCTGCGTGCCGGTGTGCACCGACGGCAACCACTGCGACATCTGCAACAATATCGACGAGGACTGCGACGGCCGCATCGACGAGGACTTCGCGCCGACCTCGTGCGGCGTCGACACCGGCGCGTGCTCGACCGGCACCACCGCGTGCGTCGGCGGCACGCTCGGCTGCGGAGGCGGCGTGGGCCCGGTGGTCGAGGCCTGTAACAACCTCGACGATGACTGCGACGCGATCGTCGACGGCATGACCCAGCCTTGCTTCCCGGCGCCCGCCGGTTGCAGCACCACCACCGGCGTGTGCCTCGGCGTGTGTCGGCTCGGCTCCCAGACCTGTACCAGCGGCGCCTACGGCACCTGCGCGGGCGCGGTCACGCCCGGCGCCGAGATCGCCTGCAACCTCCTCGACGACGACTGTGACGGCAACACCGACGAGGGCGCCGGCACCGAGCAGTGCAACGGTCGCGACGACGACTGCGACGGTCGCGTCGACGAGGGCGTGGCCGCCACGGATCCCGACATCGGCGATGCCTGCGGGACGCCGCCGTTCATCGGCGAGTGTCGCCAGGGCGCCATCGCGTGCGTCGCCGGCGCCGAGCGGTGCGTCGGCGAGATCAACCCGACCATCGAGAGCTGCGACCGCCTCGACAACGACTGCAACGGCACCGTCGACAACGACGTGCCCGGCTACGGTGGGGCCTGCGGCAGCGGCGTCGGTCGTTGCGATCCCGGCGTGCTGACCTGCGTGATGGGCGGCCCGCAGTGCGTCGGTGCGGTCGGGCCCTTCCCCGAGACCTGCAACACCCTCGACGACAACTGCAACGGTGCGGTCGACGAGACCGACCCGATGTTGGGCAATGTCTGCACCACTACCCCCGGCGGCCAGACCGTCACGACCGAGGCCGGCGAGTGTCGGTTCGGCGTGCTGGCTTGCCAGCCCTCCGGCTTGTCCTGCATCGGCGCGGTCGGTCCGGTCAGCGAGCGCTGCAACGCGCTCGACGACGACTGCGACACCCGCACCGACGAGGCCTTCCCGACGCTCGGCATGGCCTGCGACAACGGTCAGCCCGGCGTGTGCCACCAGAACGGCGTCTTCGTCTGCGCGGCCGGTGGCGGCGGCGTCACCTGCACCGCCCCGGCCGGCGCGCCCGGCGTCGAGACCTGCAACGGCCTCGATGACGATTGTGACGGCACCACCGACGAAGGCCCGCTGCCGCTGGTCGGCACCCAGTGCGCGCCGGCGACGGGCGTCTGCGCGCCCGGGCTGTGGGCCTGCACCGCTGGCACCTTGGTGTGCGGGCAGCCGTCGTCGGGCTCGCCCGAAGTGTGCAACGCCGCCGACGACGACTGCGACGCGCTCGTCGACGAGAGCCCGCCGGGCTCGCCGCTGCCGGGCGAGGAGGAGGCCTGCGTCGCTCCCGGCTTCGAGGCGACGATGGATATCGGCGAGTGCGACTTCGGCACGACCGAGTGCGTGAACGGCGATCTCGATTGCATCGGCTACGTCGGGCCCAGCCCCGAGATCTGCGACGGGCTCGACAACGACTGCGACGGCGTGAGCGACGACCAGGCAACCTGTCCCGACATCGCCAACGCCTGCCACGGCGGCGAGTGCGTCGTGCTGTGTGGGGTCGGTGAGTTCCCATGCCCGGCTGGCTACGTGTGCGAGCGCCTCGACGACGCGCCGACGCCCGGCAACTACTGCGTCGCCGATCCGTGCAACGGCGTCACCTGCGGCGCCGACGAGGTGTGCGATTCGAACGGCGCGTGCCGCAACCTCTGTGATGGCATCACCTGCGACGCTGGCGAGGAATGCCGAGCCGGCTATTGCCTCGACTGCTTCGATCTGCCAGCGCGCTGTCTCCCCGGCGAGCTGTGTGTCGCCGACGGCGACGGCGTCGGCCAGTGTCAGGACAACCCCTGCGATCCTAACCCCTGCGCAGCCGACGAGGTCTGCACCGACGGAACGTGCTCGAGCGCGTGCGCCGGCGGCTGTCCGTCGGGTCAGGCCTGCGTCGGCGGGGCCTGCATCGCCGACGCCTGTGACAACGTCACCTGCCGAGCCGACGAAGTCTGCAACCCGCTCGACGGCATGTGCACGCCGCGGCTTTGCAACGGCACCCGCTGCAACCCCGGCGAGGTCTGCGTGCCGACCACCGGGGCCTGCATCGCCGACCCGTGTGAGCAGACCAGCTGCCCGATGGGCATGGTGTGCACGGTCGACCCGGGCGGTCGCCCGGTGTGCGACGTGCCCAACGCGCCCCACGTCGATCGCGTCACCGCGGCCGGCGGTGGCTGCGCGACCAGCGACGGTGGCGTGTCGTGGCTGGCCGGGCTCGGCTTGGCGTTGTTGGCGTTGCGCCGGCGCCGATCGAGTCGGCGCGCCGGCCGAGGTGTCGCGTGATCGCCCACGCGGCCTCGGCTGCGGTCCTCGCGCTCATGCTCGCGATGCTCGGCGCGTGCAACGTCAACCCGTACAACCTGGGCGGCCCAGGCGATGGCGACGCCGGTCGTGACGCGGTCGGCGACGACGGTGGCAATGGCGACGGTGCGGTCGACGAGGACGCCGCGATCGACGCCCCGATCGACGCCGCCTGCGTGCCGCGCGCCGAGACCTGCAACATGCTCGACGACGACTGCGACAACGTCGTCGACAACGGCTTCAACCTGGCGGCCGATCCCAACAACTGCGGCCAGTGCGGCAACGCGTGTACGTACCCGCACGCCTTCGGCGCGTGCGATCAAGGCACCTGCACCCCCGGCGCATGTCAGCCGGGCTGGAACGACACCGTGCCGGCGACCGAGGGTTGTGAGTACTTCTGCATCCCGACCAACGGGGCGGTCGAGGTCTGCGACGGCCGCGACAACGATTGCGACAACACCGCCGATGAGGGCTTCAATCTCGACAGCGACGAGAGCAACTGCGGTCGTTGCGGCAACGCGTGCAACCTCCTGCACGCGACCGCGGACTGCCAGGCCGGCGCTTGTCAGGTCGCGATGTGCGACGTCGGCTTCGTCGACGTGAATCCGACCGTACCCGGCTGCGAGTACCAGTGCACGCCGACCAACGGCGGCCTCGAGGGCTGCGATGGCGTCGACAACGACTGCGATGGCCTGGTCGACGACGGCAACCCGGGCGGCGGCTCGAGCTGCGGCACCGACACCGGCGCGTGCAGCGCGGGCACGACCCAGTGCACCAACGGCGTGCTCTTCTGCGTCGGCGCGGTCGCCGGAGGCGCCGAGACCTGCAACAACGTCGACGACGACTGCAACGGCGTCGTCGACAACGGCTTCGACAAGCAGAACGATCCGCTCCACTGCGGTAGCTGCTCGCCGTGCGCGGTGCCCAACGCGACCGCGGCCTGCGGCCTCGGGGCGTGCCGGGTCGGCACTTGCAACTTCGGCTACGTCGACTTCGATGGCATGCCGAGCAACGGCTGTGAATACGGCTGCGTCAACACCGGTACCGAGCGGTGCGATGGCGTCGACAACAACTGCAACCATGTCGTCGATGAGGGCTTCAACCTCACCAACGACCCGAACAACTGCGGCGCGTGCGGCCGCACCTGCTCGTTCGCGAACGCGACCGCGCTGTGCGCGACCTCGGCCTGCGCGATGGGCGCGTGTCTGCCCAACTTCTACAACCTCAACGGCTCGACCGCCGACGGCTGCGAGTACGGCTGCGTAGCGTCCAACGGAGGCGTGGAGATCTGCGACGGGGTCGACAACGACTGCGACGGCGCCATCGACGACGGTAACCCGGGCGGCAACGTGAGCTGCGGGACCAACACCGGCGAATGCACGGCCGGCTCCACGACCTGCAGGCTGGGCACCCTCGACTGCGTCGGCGACATCAACGCGGCGGCCGAGACCTGCAACAACCTCGACGACGACTGCAACGGCATCGTCGACAACGGCTTCGACAAGCTCAGCGACCCGCGCTACTGCCGCAACTGCGCCGGCTGCGCGCTGGCTCACGCGGTGGCGGGTTGCGCCGCAGGCGGCTGCACCGTCGCCGGCTGCCTGGCGGGCTGGGTCGACCGCGATGGCAACCCGGCCAACGGCTGCGAGTACAACTGCACGTTCTCGGGCCAAGAGGTCTGCGACGGCGTCGACAACGACTGCGACGGCCTGGTCGATGTTGCCGACCCCGGCGTCATCCGTCCGGCCAACTTCTGCAAGCAGGCCGGCGAGTGCGCGGGCACGGCGCCGACCTGCACCGGCGCCACCGGGTGGGACTGCATCTACACCGACCCCGACGTGCAGCTTCAGGCAAGCGGCGACGTCGTGCTCGAGGAGACGCGCTGCGACGGCAAGGACAACGACTGTGATGGCGGCGCCGACGAGGTCTATCCGCTCAAGAACACCACGTGTGCTGAGGACGGCACCTTCGGCACGACGCGGAAGCTCGGCGTGTGTCGCGGCACCGGCCTGCTCGCTTGCAACGCGGCCCAGACCGGGCTGCGCTGCAACGTCACCACGGCCGGCGCGGTCGCCGTCAGCGAAACCTGCGACAATCGAGACAACGACTGCGATGGCCACACTGACGAGCCCTACGACAGTGGCGGGCTCCTGGGCGTGCGCGACGCGGTGGTCGGCCCGCTCACAATCGGCGGCAAGAGCGTCGTCATGTACCGCTACGAGGCCAGCCATCCCGACGCGACCGCGATCGCGCCCGGCTTCATCAACAGCCGCGCGTGCTCGGTGGCGAACCGAATCCCGTGGGCGTCGCCCAACCTGGCCGCGGTGCAGGCGGCGTGTGCGGGCGCGGGCATGCGCATGTGCCGTGTGGCACGCAACGTGGCGGGGCAGGTCACCGTCGATGAGTGGGGCCGGTTCTGCGAGGGCTCAGCCAACCGCACCTATCCTTACGGCAACACCTACGGCCCGACCGTGTGCAACGGCAGCGACTACGATCCGATCGCCGGCGGGGTGAACGAGGACCAGGCCGTGGCGACCGGCACGCTCGCGGGCTGCGAGTCCGTCGATCTCAGTCGCGACCAGTCCGGTAACCTGAAGGAGTGGGTCAACGATCCGCGCGTGGTGTCGGGGCAGACCGTCTACACACTGCGCGGTGGGTCTTTCGACAACTACCAGCCGGGGCTCACCTGCGACTTCGACCTGACGGTGGTTCCGACCAGCTACACCTTCGCCAACGCGGGCTTCCGGTGCTGCGCGCTCGCGTGCAGCGCAGGTCAGATCGACTGCGGCGGCACCTGCGTAGACCCGGCCACCAGCAACACCAGCTGCGGCGCGTGCGGCGTGACGTGCAGTGCGGGCCAGGCCTGCTCAAATGGCTACTGCTGCCCGACCGGGACGCGGGCCTGCGGCGACGTCTGCGTGGCCAACGCAACCGCCTGCCCGTGATCGCTCGACCAAGGTGCGCCAGCGGAGCGAGGCAGACGAATGGCTCATCCATTCCGGCTGCTTGTGCGTAGGCGAGTGCGCACAGGGCGCGTCTTTACGCAGGCAATCCTCACCAAACCGGATTCGCGTTCAAAGTTTTCACTGGCTTGCGCGTGGCACGAAGGCTGCTGTGTGGACAGCCCGAGGTCGATGATGAGCAATGCAGAGCGTCAGAAGCAGGTCCGCATCCTCGCGAAGTCGCTGTTCCGCGACCTCACCGCGCAGGGCTACGACGAGCGGCAGATCGTGTCGCTCGCGACTGAGCTGATCAGCGAGGTCACGACCCGCATGGCGAGCGAGAGCCGCGCCCGCGAGCTCACGGCCGCCGCGTCGAGCTGAGCGCGAGCGGCTGCAAAGGCCCGCCCCGACCGTCCGGCGCGAGGCCAACGATCGAGGAAATTCGATTCTGACCAACCCTGGTGAGGCTGGGGGGCCAGGGCGACGATCCTCGGGGGCGACTTCACTTGCGCGAGGCGGTGCCTGCGCGAGGCGGTGCCTGCGCGAGGCGGTGCCTGCGCGAGGCGGTGACTGTGCGAGGCGGTGCCTGCGCGAGGCGGTGACTGCGCGAGGCGGTGACTGCGCGAGGCGGTGACTGCGCGAGGCGGTGACTGCGCGAGGCGGTGACTGCGCGGGGCGGTGCCTGCGCGAGGCGGTGACTGCGCGAGGCGCTCCACATGCGACCGAGAACGGATCGGCGTGTAGCCACGCGCGCGCGAATGACCTAAGGTGCGCGCGACTTCACCCTCGGGGAGAGCTTCCATGGCCAAGGTTCGCGTAGGCATCAACGGCTTCGGGCGTATCGGTCGCGGGTTCGTCCGCTGTCTTGCCGATTCACCCAGCACCTTCGATCTCGTCCTCATCAACGATCTGACGGACGTCAAGACGCTCGCGCACTTGCTCAAGCACGACTCGGTGCACGGCAAGTTCCCCGGCACCGTCGTCATCGACGACGACGCGCTCGTCATCAACGGCGACCGCGTCGTGATCACGGCGATCAAGGACCCCGGCGAGATCCCGTGGAAGGATCACGGCGTCGACATCGTCATCGAGGCGACCGGTCGCTTCGTCGACAAGGCCAGCGCCGGCAAGCATCTCGCCAACGCCAAGAAGGTCATCATCAGCGCGCCCGCCAAGGATCCGGACGTGACCTTGTGCTGCGGCATCAACCTCGAGGCCTACCAGCCGGCCACGCACCACGTGATCTCGAACGCGTCGTGCACGACCAACTGTTTGGCGCCGGTCGCCAAGGTGCTGCAGGAGAGCTTCGGGATCGTGTCGGGCATCATGACGACGATCCACAGCTACACCAACGACCAGCAGATCCTCGACCTGCCGCACAAGGACCTGCGCCGCGCCCGCGCGGCCGCGCTGTCGATGATCCCGACGACGACCGGCGCCGCCAAGGCGCTCAAGGAAGTCCTGCCGGTGATGGCCGGCAAGCTCGACGGCATGGCGATCCGAGTGCCGACGCCCAACGTCTCGCTGGTCGACCTGACGGTGCGCCTCGAGAAGAAGGCGACCGCCAAGGAAGTGAACGACGCGATGCGCGCCGCCGCCGCCGGCCCGCTCAAGGGTATCCTCGACGTGTCGGACGAGCCGCTGGTGTCGTGCGACTACAACGGCAACCGCCACTCGTCGACGGTCGACGCCGCGCTCACCACCGCCATCGGCGATCAGGTCAAGGTGCTGGCCTGGTACGACAACGAGATGGGCTACTCGCAGCGCCTGTTCGACCTGGCGGCCTTCGTGGCCGAGAAGCTCTGACGATGGCGCTCCCCAAGGGCATCCGGCACGTCGAGGAGTTGCCGGTCGAGGGCCGGCGCGTGTTCGTGCGGGTCGACCTCAACGTGCCGCTGGCGCCCGCCGACAGCGGCAAGGGCAAGAAGGTCGCCGACGACGCCCGCATCGTCGCGGTGCTGCCGACGATCCGCCACCTGATCGGTCGGGGCGCCCGCATCGTCTTGGGCTCGCACCTGGGACGGCCCGACGGCAAGGTCAGGGCCGACCTGTCGCTCGAGCCGGTCGGCGCGCGCCTGGCCGAGCTGCTCGGCGTCGACGTGACGCTGGCCGACGAGCCGGTGGGCGACGGCGCACGCAAGGTCGTGAGCGATCTGCGCGACGGCCAGATCGCGCTCCTCGAGAACCTGCGCTTCGACCCCGGCGAGGAGGCCAACGACGATGCCTTCGCGCGCGCGCTGGCCTCGTACTGCGACGTCTACGTGAACGACGCGTTCGGCACCGCCCACCGCGCCCACGCGTCGACGACCGGCATGGTGGCCCACGTCGCGGACCGCGGCGCCGGCTACGTGATGGCCAAGGAGATCGAGGTGCTGTCGCGGCTCCTGGGCGACGTCGATCGGCCGTACCTGGCGATCCTCGGCGGTGCCAAGGTCAGCGACAAGATCGACGTGCTCGACGCGCTGCTGACGCGCGTCGACACCATCGCGATCGGCGGCGCGATGGCCAACACGTTTCTGACCGCGCAGGGCCGCAACCTTGGCAAGAGCCGCGTCGAGACCGACAAGCTGCCGATCGCCCGCAACTTCCTGCGCAAGGCCAGCGAGGCCGGCAAGACCGTCCTGTTGCCGAGCGACGTGGTGGTCGCGACCGGCCTCGACGCCGAGACCTCGCGGATCGTCGCGGTCGATCAGGTGCCGGGCGAGCTGATGGCGCTCGATATCGGCCCGGCGACGATCGAGGCGTATTGCGCCGCGGTCGGCAAGGCGCGCACGGTGTTCTGGAACGGTCCGATGGGCGTGTTCGAGAAGCCGCGCTTCGCCGCCGGCACGTTCGCGGTCGCCCGCGCCCTCGGCGAGAACCGCCTCGCGCTCACCGTCGTCGGCGGTGGCGACAGCGCCGCGGCGGTGGCGCAGGCCGGCGTCGCCGACGAGGTGACGCACGTCTCGACCGGCGGCGGTGCCTCGCTGGAGTTCATCCAGGGCCTGGAGCTGCCCGGAATAACTGCGTTGCAGGCCTGACTGCCGCTGCCGGCTTGCCGATACAATTGGCTGTGGCCGGCCCGCGTTGCGTGATCCTCGACCCCGCCGGGCGGGCCGCGGATCTGATCTCGCTCGCGACCCGGATCGGCGCCACGCCCGTGGTGGTGCGCAGCCTCGACGAGCTCGAGGCCTACCGCGACCTGCCGGTGCTGGTGCCGTCGAGCGCGGGCGCGCTCCTGGGTGAGCGCGCGGCGGTCGGCCCGCGCTGGATCTACGGCGAGGGCGAGTCGTCGGGCAAGGTCGCCGGCGCCGCCGTCGCGTGCGCCGCTTCCGGCGTGCTGCTCGCGCCGGTCAGCGCCGAGTCGATCGCGCTGGTGTGTGCGGCGCCGTTGCCCAGCTTGCCCGAGGTCGACCTGGCCCGGGCCCGCAGCCTGATCGCCGCCTCGGTGCTCGACGGCAACGGCGAGCCGACCGCCGAGGGTCTGGCCGCGATCGCGCGCGCCTTTGCCGCGGACGACTGCGTCTTTTGGTGGCGCGAGGGCGACGGGCTGGTGCCGTGGGGCACCCGGCCGGTCGTCGACGCCGATCAGACCGCGCTCGGCTCGGCCGCCCGGGTCGCCGCGGCCACCGGGGTCGCGGCCAGCGCCGCTGGGACCCGGACGCTGACCGTCATCGCCGCGCCGCTGGCCACCGGCCCGCAGGAGGTCGGCGGGCTCATCGCGATCGTCGTCGATCGCGCGCGCCGGTTCAGCGTCGCCGAGGTCGCCGACCTGCGCGCGCTGGCCACGCGGTTGCCGCGCGAGCTGTCGTTTCGCGCCGGCCATCGCCGCCTCATCGCCGAGCACGAACGGCTGGCCGCCAGCGCCGGTCACGACGCGCTCACCGGCGCGCTCACCCGCCACGGCTTCGATCAGGAGGTCGCGACCGCGCTGGCCGCCGCCGGCAAGTCGGGCGAGCCGCTGGCGATCGCGCTCTTCGACGTGGTCGGCATGCGCCGGATCAACCTCGAGCACGGCCACCGGGTCGGCGACGAGGTGCTGGCGGCGTGCGCCGCCCGGGTCCGCGCGCTGCTCAAGCCGGGCGATCGCATGGCGCGCTTCGGGGGCGATGTGCTCGCGGTGCTCATGACCGGCGTTGACGGCGCCCGCGCCGAGATCGCGGCGGTCAAGCTCGCGGCGCGCATCGGTGCCCCGGCGGTCCCGACCTGCGAGGGCGAGGTCGTCGTCGCGGTGCGCGGCGCGGTGACCGCGCTCGGCGCCGGCGAGCGCTCGGGAGAGGCCGGCTTCGCGCGGCTACGGGCGGCGGTGCGCACCGCTGCGCCGGGCGCGGTGGTCCTGGCTCGGCCCTCGGCGCGCGGCGAAGCCGACCCCGGGCTCGACGAGGACATCGTCGGCGGCGTCACCGCCGGCACCACGCTGGGCGGCACGTACCGCATCCTGCACGAGCTGTCGCGCGGCGCCATGGGCGTGGTCTATCGCGGCGAGGATCTCGGCCTGGGCCGCCAGGTCGCGATCAAGGTGCTGCGCTCCGACCTCGCCAACGACGCCCAGTTGGTGACGCGCTTCCGCGCCGAGGCCGCGATGCTGGCGTCGCTTCATCACATCAACCTGGTCCAGGTCTATTCCCTCGGCGAGCACCAGGGCGACGTCTACTTCGTGATGGAGCTGGTCGAGGGCCAGTCGCTGGCGCAGGTGCTCGACACCCGCCACGCCTCGGGCGAGTGGCTGCCCTACGAGGCGATCGCGCAGATCGTCCTCGAGGTCGGCGACGCCCTCGAGGCGATGCACACCATCGGCCTCATCCACCGCGACGTGAAGCCGGCCAACATCCTGCTCGATCGCGAGCGCGATCGCGCGGTGCTGGTCGATGTCGGCGTGGCCAAGCGCCGCGGCGACGACGTCGATGGCGCCGGCACGCCCGGGTATGCCGCGCCCGAGTCGTTCCTCGAGGGCGGCCACGAGTCGCCCGAGACCGACGTCTACGGCCTGGCCGCCGCGACCTACTGCGCGCTCACCGGCCGCCCGCCTTTCGGCTCGGGCCAGCTCATGCAGGTCATCACGCGCCAGCTCCACGAGCCGTTGGTGCCGGCCGGACGCCTGCGGCCGGGCTTGCCGGCGGCGGTCGACGCCATCCTCGCCAAGGCCCTCGATCCGGCGTCGGAGCGGCGCTACGCGTCGGCCTCGACCTTCGCGATCGCGCTGGCCCGCGCCCTTGAGCGCGCGCCCAAGGTGATCACCGCGCCGCCGCCCGGCCCGATCGAGGTCAACCCCGAGGCGGTCCTTCGCCAGACCGAGCGTCTCGGCAACACGCCGCGGCCGCTCACCGAGCGGGTCGTCCAGCCCGGCATGGTCCGGGCCGCGCACTTCCGCGTGGCCGGTCGCGTGATCGCGCACCTCGCCGGCGACAGCGTCGTGCGCGCGCTCGGCGAGAGCGATCCGGCGCTGGCCGCTGCGCTCGGCCCGCAGACGCCAGCCCTGGGTTGGTTGCCGCTCACGCTGCTGGTGCAGCTCATCCACGGCGCCGAGCCCCACACCCGCAAGGCCCGCCCCAACGACGCCGGCGAGCACCTGATGCGCGCCATCGGCCGCAGCACGATCTCGGCGACCTTCGCGCGCTTCTTCGGCGCCGATCCGGCCACGCTCGGCGTCTCGGCGATGCTCGCGGTGCTGCCGTCGTTGTGGAACCGCTACCACGGCTGGTGTCGGTGCCAGGTGTTGCGCCGCGGGCCGGCGGGCGCTGACGTCATCGTCGAAGGCGAGGCCGCGCCGCCGCTGGCCTGGCACATGGTCAGCGCCGAGCTCGGCAAGGCCTGTGAGCTGGCCGGCGCGTCGGCGGTGAGCGTCGCGACGATGGCGGGCGCCAGCGATCACCGCCAGGGCTTCGCGATCACCTGGTCGAGTGACGTCATCCCGACCGTGAGCTAAGGGCCCTCGAATGAACAAGTCGACCGATGATCGCGGTCGAGGCGCTCGGATGGCAAGGCGACGGTGAGGACCGCAGGGGAGCATCCTCGACGGATGTGACCCGAGGACCGGAACCGGCAACGCAGCCAGCCGGGATGGATCGGCCGCGAGAACGGTCG